>Ga0209629_10000016_pt1 | contig 74716 bp, 65 predicted proteins | sample TergutCu122P5_FD_187286 | JGI IMG/M metagenome (GOLD analysis project Ga0209629, IMG submission 187286) | Cubitermes ugandensis P5 segment gut microbial communities from Kakamega Forest, Kenya - Cu122 P5 (SPAdes) (version 2) | ecosystem: Host-associated > Arthropoda: Insects > Digestive system...
GCTGAAACCGCGGGCCTTTTTGTCATACTGTTTCTTTTTTATCACTGACATAAATCAGCGTACATCCGGAATGCGCGCAGACACAGCGAAATCTTTTGTTCGCAGGTCTGCGCGCGCCAATGGAGGATAGCTGATTTATGTCTACCTTTATCAAGAAACAGTGTCACGCGCAACCAAAAGCCGCGAATCACGTTTTTGGAGACTGTCAATGGATGATCACGCAAGCGCCGCGGGCGGCGGTTCACGCAAACTGTTTTCCAGAGCGGACATACTGATTATCGGCTGCGTGTTCCTGGCGGCGCTGGCCGTTATGGGCATGCTGACGTTATCCCGCCCGTCAGAGCCGGCGGTTTGTCAGATACTTTACGATAACCGCGTGGTGCGGGCCGTCCCTCTCGACAAGGATCAGGTCTTTGCCCTGCCGCAAAACCCGCATGTCATCTTCCGTGTCAAAAACGGCGCGATCGCGTTTATCGCCTCGGATTGCCCCGACAAGATATGCGTAAAGACCGGCTTTATCAGTCATACGGGGCAGATGGCCGCTTGCCTGCCGAATCGCGTCGCGATCAAGATTGTCGCCACTGGCACGGCGAAGCCGCCGGCCGGCGACGAGCCGGACGTCATCGCGCGCTGACGGGTCAGAGACCAAAGGACAAAGAAAAGTCAAGGCTTCGCGTCCTGTAGGGGCGGACGCCCCTGTCCGCCCGCCGGACTAAGGATTTCCGATAATTGCAGGTTTGTCCAATACTGTTTCTTTTATAACATCGGTATGAATCAGCGCCTCCGGAATGCGCGCCGACACAGCGAAATCTTTTGTCCGGCTGCGCGCGCCACGCGTCGATGGAAGTTAGCTGTTTTATGCCAGACTTTGCCAGAAAACAGTATGGCGTACAAAGCGCGCCACCGCATTAGTTCAGATTCTTCGCTATTATAGATACAGGCGCGGGCGGACAGAGCCGTCCGCCCCCGCATCGCCGTCGTGGTGCACAGCCAGATCAAGTATGTCAACGCCAACGGCGTATAAATAACGTTAATTCGATTTTCTTTAGCGAAATTCAGCAAAGCCGAGCTTTCGCATTCCGTAGGGGCGGACGACCCTGTCCGCCCGCCGAATTAAAAGCGTCCTATAATTACAAGACCTGTTCCGAAACCTGTAGGGTCAGAGCTTGTCTCTGCCCAGGACAATGGCAAATACAAGGTTTTGCCCCTACAATAAATCGGGGTTTCAGAACACATCTACAAATTTGCGGATGCGCGGTCAGCCATTTAATCCGCCTTTCAGGCGGCGCCAAGTCTTCCGGCTTTAGCCGGTTGTAGTGTAAGCGAGCAATCGAACTCACGTTAAATAATACCGCAAAGTCCGTCGGCGCGCGACGCCGCTGGTGCGTTGGCTCATAATCATCTCTCAGGGGGTTTACAGATGGAAAAAACGTCAATAAAAAAAGGTGTTCTCGTCATATGCCTGATCGCCGCCGCGCTTCTTCCGGCGTGTTCGGGGGGGCGCAAAGCGGGTGAAACGGATGCGCCGTCCCAGTCCGTCGCCGCGCTGCCGCCGGTCCAGGCTCCAACCGCGCAACCGCCGACCGAATCCGCCGCCGCGCCGCCAGTCCCGTCACATCCCGCCGCGCCGCCCGCGAGCGCCGCTCCGCCGGTTCCGTCCCAGGCCGTGCCGCCGTCAACCGCGCCGGCCACTGCCGCCCCAGCCCCGTCACATCCCGCCGCGCCGTCCGCGAGCGCCGTGCCAAGCTCGCCGCCGTCCCCGGGGGCAAGCGGGAACAGCCCCGCCCCGTCCGCCTCCGCCGGGGGCGATTCCGCGGCGTCCGCGGAAGGATATACGAAATATTCGGCCGATTATGTCGATCTGTTCGACACATATACGACGTTTATCGCTTTCACGAAAAGTAAGGAGGAGTTTGACAGGATCAGCGGCGTCGTCTATGCCCGCATGAGCGAGCTCGACAAGCTTTACGACATCTACAACAACTACGGCGGCGTCAACAACCTCAAGACGGTCAACGACAACGCGGGCGCGGCGCCGGTGGCCGTCAGCCGGGATATCATAGATTTAGTCAAGCGCGGCATCCTGACGTATCAGGTCACGGAGGGGTCCGTCAATATCGCGCTGGGGCCGGTGATCGCGCTCTGGCACGACGCGCGCGTACAGACGGACGGCGGCGGGCCGGCCTATATCCCGCCCATGGACGACCTGCGCGCGGCGGCGCTCAATACGGATATCAACAATGTCATAGTCGATGAGGACAAGGGCACCGTGTTTTTAAAGAACAAGGGGATGGCGCTGGACGTCGGGGCCATCGCGAAGGGCTTCGCCACAAACCTTGTCATCGAGGACGCCAAAAAGGCCGGCCTGGTATCGGGCATCCTCAACGCCGGCGGCAACGTTGTCTCCGTCGGCAAACCGATGGACGGGCGGCAGCGCTGGGGCGTCGGCATCGAGGATCCGGCGTCTGTGTTCGCGGGGGGCAATGACACCATAGACGTGATTTATCAGGACGACGGCGCGGTAATCACCAGCGGCAGCTACGAGCGCTATTTTACGGTGAACGGAAAGAACTACAACCACATCATAGACCCCGAGACGCTGCAGCCGGCGGACCGGTTTTCATCCGTAACGATACTGCTGCCCGATTCCGGACTGGCCGATATGCTGTCGACGGCGCTTTTCATCCTGCCGCGCGACCGCGGCGAGGCGATCCTGAAGCGCTGGGGGGCGGAGGCCATGTGGGTGACCCCGGATGAGAAGATGTACGCGACGGACGGATATAAAAGGATATCAAAGACGTTCAGCGACTATTCCGCCTCGGATAAATGATCCGCTTGATTATTGCGGTATAATCGTTTTGTACGGCGGCCGCGCCGGTTGAAGGCGATCGAGTACTTATATTTGGCGTGGGAGCGAGAATGGGAGTGAAAATGGAAGCGAAAATGGAACAGATAATTATGCCCTCCGCGAGGCTTGAGCATGAACTGGCGGAATGTATTGGGCAATGGGGGTGGGAATATCACCATTTGGGGATTCCCACCAAAGAAAAAATGGTTGATGAAAAATATTTATCTCATTTTAAATTATATGTGTCCGGTTTTCCGGCGAATCCGTTCGGCGTGGAATGGATGCGGTTTGAGGCGGACAGCCCGGTTCATCCATTGATTCAGACGGTTCCGCATCTTGCCTTTAAAGTCAAAAATTTGGCGTATGAGCTGACAAGCCATAAATTCAACATAATCGCCGAGCCCAATTCGCCTTCGGACGGAGCGCGTGTCACTATGATCGAATATGACGGAGTCCCAATAGAGTTAATTGAGTTTTCTTCACAGCGGGAGATTAAGTAGCCCTCACCGGCTGGGCTTTAGGCCCGTGCACAGCGGCGCGGCGGTCCGCCGGCTGTTTTATTGGACGGCCATTCGCATTTTCACTATTTTTTTATTGAAAAAAATTGTTAATTATTATATAATTGATAATATAAAGCGTCTATGGACGGGAGGAATGCGCAATGTTCAATAGAACGTAGCTTATTGGGTTTCAAATCACCCGCCAAAATTCAAATATTTAACTGAAGAGGAGCAAATGCCATGCACAAATTAAAGGCAATACCGGCCTTGTTTACGGCGGCGGCGCTGGTTTTGACGTCGAATCTGGGCGGCCTGGGTCTGACCGAGGCGGCGCAGGCGGCGCAGACAGCCCAAGCGGTTCAGGCCGCGCCAGCCGCACAGGATGCGCCCGCGGCGCGCAATATCGCCAGGAACAGGGCCGCTTACCAATCGAGCTACGCCAACTACAACAACACCGGCCATTTGGTGACGGACGGCATTTATAAGCCGGGGACGGCTTTCAGCGACCCCGTCATCACATCGCAGTACGCCGACAGCCCGGCGGCCGAGAAGGATACCTACGCTTTTGACGGTTTGGCCGGGACAAAGTATTTCTGCCCGCACCCGACCACATGGATCCAGTATCAGTTCCCAGGCGGCGCGAAATACGCCGTCACAAGCTATACCATAACGACCGCGAACGACATGCAGAACCGCGACCCGCTCAACTGGGTCCTTTACGGCGTGAACGACGACGGCACGCTGACCGCGGTGGACACGGTGACCGGCGGCGGCCTTCCCACCGCCAGGAACGCCTCAAAGACGTTCGCGATCAATAACCCGCCTAATACCACCGCTTACAAGGCGTACCGCTACGCGATCACGCTGAACAGCGGCAACGCCGAGGGCGGCGTGGGCTGGACCCAGATCGCCGAGCTCAATCTGATGGATTCGTCAGGCGCGTCGGTCATCACGCCGTATGTCAGCCGCTTCGCGAGCTACTGGCAGCCCGCGACGGCGGGCAAGGAATCCGTGTACATAGACCTGGGCGGCGAGAGCACGTTCGGCGAAGTCAAGCTGCAATGGGATTCCGCCAATTACGCGAAAGCCTACTCAATCGACGTCTCCGAGGACGCGAAAAACTGGACGGCCGTTTACAGCACGGCGGCCGGCGCGGGCGGCGACGAGGACATCACGTTCAGCCCGGCCTCCGGCAGATACGTCCGGCTGAGCTGCCAGGCGGCCGCGGGGTCGGCGTACATGCTGTACGAGTTTGAGGTCTGGGGCACGAACGGCGTCTCCGTGACGCCCAAGCCGCAGCCCCCCGAGGATCCGGACGGCAGGCAGTTCCTGACCGGCGGCAACTGGAAGGTGCAGCGCGCCTCGGAAGTCAACGCTTCCGGCGAGGCACTTTCATCCGCGGCCGCGTTCGACGATTCCGGCTGGCTTGCCGCCACCGTCCCGGGCACCGTGCTCACGAGCTACCTCGACGACGGCGCGATCCCCGACCCCAATTACGGGGACCAGCAGCTTCAGATCTCCGATTCGTTCTTCACGGCCGATTTCTGGTACAGGGATTCGTTTTTGATACCCCAGAGCAAACAGGGCCAGAAGATCTGGCTCAATTTCAACAATATCAACTGGAAGGCCGACGTCTACTTCAACGGCGCAAAGGTCGGCAACATCGCGGGCGCTTTTATCCGCGGCAAGTTTAACGTGACCGATCTCGTGAATTACGGCGGCATGAACTATCTGGCCGTTTATATCCACAAGAACGACACGCCCGGCAACCTCACCGTGCAGACGATGGACAGCGCGGGCGGAAACGGCGGCGCGCTGGGCGCGGACAATCCGACGATACACGCCTCCGTCGGCTGGGACTGGGTCCCGACGATACGCGGGCGCGATATCGGCATCTACGGCGACGTGTTCTTAAACTACACCGGCGCCGTCCAGCTCGCCGATCCGTGGGTGGAGACGCATCTCAGCGGCGTAGGCGGCAGCACCGCTTACAACGCGGCCATCGACACCTCCACCGCGAATCTTACATACAGAACCGACGTGACCAATACGACCAACAGCGCGGTGGACGCCACTGTCAAGGTCACGCTGATGCCCGATAACGTCACGTACCAGACGACCGTCAGCGTCCCGGCCAACGGCTCCGCGCCGGCCTCGATACCGATAACCGTCAACAACCCGAGGCTGTGGTGGCCCAACAGATACGGGGACCAGTATCTGTACACATGCAACACATCGGTCGAAACCGGGGGGCAGGTCTCCGACGCCAAGTCGTTCAAGGTCGGCATCCGCGAAATGCGTTACTCGTCAAGCGGCGCGCTGAGCATCTACGTCAACGGCACGCGGATTTACTGCACCGGCGGCAACTGGGGCATGGACGAATCCATGCTGCGCTGCAATACCCAGGAGGATTATGACATCCGGGTGCGCCTGCACAAAGAGGCCGGGTTCACGATGATCCGCAACTGGGTCGGCATGACCGGCAACGAGGCTTTCTATAACGCGTGCGATAAATACGGCATCCTGGTGTTTGACGATTTCTGGCTCGCCAACCCCGCCGACGGCCCCAACCCCAACGACCAGGCATTGTTCATGACCAACGCCATTGACAAGATCAAGGTCGTCCGCAAGCACCCGTCGCTGGCGTTCTACTGCGGCCGCAACGAGGGCAACCCGCCGACCAGCCTGAACAATTCCCTCGTTCAGGCCGTGCACGATTATGATTTGAACGCGCATCTGTATATCTCCAACTCCGCCGGCGGCAGCGTGACCACGAACGACGTCTCCACCGGCCTCTCCACCACCGGCGGCGGCCCGTACACCGTCCAGGGCCCGGCGTGGTATTTCAACGACGGCTCCGCGGACCATTTCCATTCCGAAAGGGGCATGCCGAACATACCGGCCCTCGAGAGCGTCAAAAAGATGATGCCGGCGAGCGCGCTGTGGCCCGTGCCGAGCACCATGTGGGGCCTGCACGATTTCACGACCGGCTCCGCGCAGAACGGCAGCGCGTATATGTCGCAGGTGAGCAATTACGGCGCCTACAATAACGTCAACGATTTCGTCACGCTCTCGCAGTTTGTGAACTATGAGAACTTCAAGGCGCTGTTCGAGGGCCCGGAGACCAAGGGCGGGAACGCCATGCTGCTCTGGATGAGCCAGTCGGCGTGGCCGTCGATGGTCTGGCAGACATACGATTACTACTTCGACACAAACGCCGGATACTTCGCGTGCAAGGCCGCCAACCAGAACGTCAACGCCCTGTACGACCAGCAGAACAAGCGCGTTTCGCTCGCGAACAACTGCGGCCGGAGCTTCACGGGGCTCACAGTCGAGGTGGACACGTTCGATCTCTACGGCAAGCAGCTCAACACCGTCTCCTCGAAGTTCGATCTCGCGCCCAATCAGGTCATCACCAACGCCTTCGCCAACCCCGTGGCGTCGTCGGACACCAATATCAACTTCATTCAGACGTTCGTCAAGGATTCGGCCGGCAATGTGATCAGCCAGAACTTCTACTGGGTGACGCTGGCCTCGGCCCGCAACTTCACGGATTTCGGCCTGCTGGACAAGGTCAGCCTGCAGACGAGCGACGAGATCAGCGACAACGGCGGCGTGAGCACCATAAGCGCGCACATAACCAATTATTCCAACACCCCCGCCCTGATGATCAGGGTCAAGACGCTCACGGATAAGACCGGCCGGCAGGTCCTGCCCGCGTACTATTCGGACAACTACTTCTCGCTGATGCCCGGCCAGACGAAGGACATCACCATAGAGTACGACGATAAGTATCTGAACGGCGAGAACCCGGCGCTCTACGTCGAGGGTTACAACGTGACGCCGGCCGCGTTCGGCGCGGGCAAACTGGCGTATTCCGTCGGAACCCAGAAATTCGTCCAGAACGGCGGCTATATCACGATGGTCAACTCCGGCGAGATATCGCTCGAGACCAGCGTGAGCTTCTATGAGGACGCGACGGTCGATTTCACGCCGGTCATAGCCGTCTACAAGAACAACCTGCTGACCGCCGTTCAGGGGGCAAAGCGGACCGTCACCGGCACCGCGGGCCAGACCGTCAAGGTCACGACCGCGCCGGTCGCGGTGCCTTCGGGCGATCTGGGGCAGTATTCCGTCAAAGGTTTCCTTTGGGACGCGAACATGAGCCCGATCAGGGCCGCCGCGGTTCTCGGCGCTTGGGTGAAGCCGAACCCGAACCTGGCGCTGGGCAAGCCCGCTCAATCCAGCAGCCTGGCCGAGGGCTCCGTCGCCGGCGCCAACGACGGCGATCAGAACACGCGCTGGTCGTCCTCGTACAACGACAACCAGTGGTGGATGGTGAACCTCGGCAAGACGTACTCCATCAATAAAACCGTGATCTATTGGGAGGCCGCCTACGCCGCCACATTCCAGATCCAGGTCGCGGACAGCCCGGACGGCCCCTGGACGGCCATCACGCCCTCCGGTACGTCCAGTACGACGATCAGCGGCGTCAGGGCCGGCAATTATCCCAATAACGGCCAGACGATAACGTTCCCGCCGGTTTCGGCGCAGTACGTCAGGTTCTACGGGCTGACGCGCACGCCGGTCAACGGCACCCGGTACGGGTTCTCGTTCTATGAGTTCGAGGTGTACGGGGCCGATATGTCGCCGGACGACATATTCTTTAACCCCGTGACCGACCAGAGCGCGCTCACCGGGTCCCAGCTCAGGTTCACGCTCAGCGCCTACGGTTCCTCCGGGACGGGCGTCGTGTTCTCGGCGGACAGCCTGCCGCCGGGAGCGAACCTGGACGCGTCGACGGGCGTGTTCACATGGACGCCCACAAAGGACCAGGTCGGCGCGTACCCCATCACATTCCACGTCACCAACGGCGCTAAGACCGATTCGGTCGCGATGACGATAACAGTTACATATAACACAGCCGGCGATTCGTCGCCGGCTGTCTGGCCGGACGGCGCGGCGCTTACGGCGGTGAGCGCCGATTCCAACAGCGTGACGCTCGCGTGGCCGGCCGCGGTCGACGCGGACACGGCCGTCGGCTCATACGAGCTGTATCAGGGGACGGCTCTGATCGCCACACTGAGCGCCGACGCGCTGCGCTATACCGTCAGGAACCTGGCGCCCGCGACGGCCTATACGTTCTCGGTGCGCTCCGCCGATCTGGCGGGCAATTACGGCCCCATGCTCACCTGCAGCGCGTCGACGGCCGCGGTTCCCGCGGAAACCGGCGTGAGCCACACGATGTGGTCGGAGACGTATCCCACCCAGTACGCCGACTGGGGCAACGGCTTCCTCGCGGGCAACGGCCATATGGGCGTCATAGTGTTCGGCAATCCCCTCGACGATACCATCATCTACAACGACCGGGGCTTTAACGACGCCGCCAAAACCGCCACGCCCACCAGGACGTTCAATACGATTAGCCAGACGAATCTGCAGGCCATCAAGACCTACGCGGCCGCGAGCGACTGGGCCAACGCGAACACGCTGGCGAACACGCTGCCGGGCTGGAAGGACGGCGGCGACGGCAACAGGCATCCGGGCTATGAGATGAAGCTCGGCGTCAAAAGCTCGGGCGCGGCCGCGGATTACTCGCGCTCGACCGATTTCACTACCGGCGAGATCGCGGTAAACTGGGTGGACGACCTCGGCCGGTGGACGCGCAAGAGCTTCGTCTCGCGCAAGGACGACGTCGTCGTCCAATACCTCACAAAGCCGACCGGCGGATCGCTGAACTGCTCTATAGAACTCACGACCGATCCGGGGATGCACCTGAGCTATACGTTCACCCCGCTCATATCGGCGGATATGAATTTTATGAACATGCGCGTCAACTACCCGTCGAACGCCGGCACCGCCGGATATGAGGGCGTCACGAGGGTCGTCACCGACGGCGTCAAGTCCGTGAGCGGGGGCGTCCTCACGATCTCCAACGCCAGTTACGCGCTGCTGCTGACCAGGACGCAAAAATACGCGTCAGACGCGGCGACGGCCTGGAACCGGCAGCTCATACAGGCCAGCCTCGCGGCGCTCCCGGCCGATTACAACCAGCTCCTCGCCGGGCAGAAGGCCACGCACGGCGCGATCTACGGCCGCGTCGGCCTCGACTTGAACGCGCCGGCCGCTGACCGCCTGCTCTCCAACGAAGCGCTGCTGGCCAAGCAGAAGACCTCGGCGACGCCGGTCCTCGCGCTGTCCGAGAGGATGTTCGACGCCGGGCGGTATCATTACCTCTCCTCTAGCTGGGATCAGTCCCCGCCCGACCTGCTGGGGCTCTGGACCGGCGACATCAACGTCGGCTGGCAGGGCTTCTACCATACCGACGCCAACCTCAACCTGCAGATAGCCGCCGGCAATATCGGCGACATGCCGGAGGCCATGGCGGGGTATTTCCACCTGATTGAGGCGTGGAAGGCGGACCTCGAGACCAACGCCACGAAACTCCTTGGTTGCAGGGGTATGCTGGGCCCGGGCAACGCGCCGGGCGCGCAGTCCGGGCTGGAGGCGTCCGTAGGCGGCGCGGCCAACGCGTATTACCCGTATCAGTACGTCACCGGCGAGATGGGCTGGCTGTTGCAGCCGTTCTGGGAGCATTACCAGATCACCGGGGATAAGACCTTCCTCAAGAATGACATCTATCCGCTGTTTCGGGATATGGGCGATTTCTATGAGGACTTCCTCACCGTGACCGACACCGGGCAGTACGAGGCCGGCAAGTATATCTTCGCCGGGTCCATCTCGCCGGAGGATCAGCCGGCGGGCCTGGGGTATTCGCTGGTCAACAACTCCACGTTCGATATCGCCGGGGCGAAATTCTGCCTGCAGACGCTGATTAAGACCTGCGACATCCTGGGCGTCGACCAGGGCGCGGACGGCGTCGGCAAATGGCAGGCGATCCTCGACAAGCTGCCGGATTACCGGGTCAACAGCGACGGCGCGCTCGCCGAGTGGTCATGGCCGGGCCTCGGCGACAATTACGGTCACCGCCATTCGAGCCAGATGATAACGGTCTGGCCGATCCAGGAGATAACGCCGGAGAAGACGCCGGATCTGTTCAAGGCGGCCCAGACGACGCTCAGCAAAAAGGACGCCGCCGGCAATTACGAGGGGGCGGGGCACGGCCTGCTGCACGCCGCGCTCAATGCCGCGGAGCTCAACAACGCGGCGTCCCTGAACAATAAACTGATGTATTTCCCGAAGAACGGCTTCTACTACAACGGCCTCGCCACATCGCACTACGGCAGCCACAACACGTTCTGCACGGACGTGGCGAACACGGTCCCGGGCATCATGCTGGAGATGCTCTGCAAATCGGACGGCGGCGTATCCGACGCCGGCGCTCCGACGGACAGCGTCGTGGAGCTGCTCCCGGCGCTGCCCGCGGCGATGGCGTCCGGCTCGGTTTCCGGCATCAAGAACAGGAACCGCACGACGACCGACAGCCTGGCCTGGGATATGGACGCGGGCACGGTGACGGCCGCGCTCACGTCCGACGTCGACCAGAACGTCACCGTGATCGAGCGAGCCGGCATCGGCGATATGACCGTCATATCGGGCGGCGCGGCGGTCTCGGCGTCGCCGCTGGGGGATATCGCGCGGGTAGTGTCGCTTAAAGCGGGCGTTCCCGCCGCCTTCAAGATCACGCTGGCCCAGGCCGCGCAGCCGGTCCCGGTCAACCTCGCGCTGAACAAGCCGGCTATGGCCTCCAGCCAATCCAACGCCCAGCAAGGGCCGGCGATGGCCAACGACGGCGATATGGGCACCCGCTGGGGCGCGAACCAGGGCGCGCAATGGTGGCAGGTGGACCTCGGGGACGTCTACGGCCTGAACAGCGTCGTGATCAACTGGGAAGCCTCTTACGCCACGAGCTATTCGATACAGGTATCGGACACCGGGGACGCCGGCAGTTGGCGGACCGTTTACGCGAACGCGTCGAACGCCTCGACAACGAACAGCATTCCGCTGTCCGGCGTCTACGGGCGGTTCGTCCGCATGCAGGCCGACGGGAGCGGGCCCGCGGGCTGGGGCGTCTCGATGTATGAATTCGCGGTGTACGGCGCTCCGCTGCCGAATATAGCCCTCAACAAGACGGCGGCGGCCTCCAGCTCGTCCAACGCGACGGACAGGGCGCCCTTCAACGCCAACGACGGCGACATGGGCACACGCTGGGGCGCGAACCAGAACGGCAACGATTACTGGCAGGTCGATCTCGGCGCGAAGTATAACCTGTCAAAGGCCGCCATATACTGGGAAGCCTCTTACGCCATGAGCTACGCGGTTCAGGTTTCCGACGACGGATCCGCCGGCAGTTGGCAGACCGTCTACACGAACACCGCCAACGCCTCGACGGCAAACGTCATCCCGCTGACCGGCGCGGCCGGCCGGTTTGTCCGGATGCAGGCTTACACCAACGGCCCGGCGGGCTGGGGCGTCTCGATGTACGAATTTGAGGTGTACGGGTATCCCTACGCAAACCCGGCTGCGTGAACCTGGCCCTAAACAAGCCCTCGACCGCCTCCAGCTCGTCCAACGCGACGGACAGGGCGCCCTTCAACGCCAACGACGGCGATATGGGCACACGCTGGGGCGCGAACCAGAACGGCAACGATTACTGGCAAGTCGATCTCGGAGCTAAATATAACCTGACCAAGGTCAATATCTATTGGGAAGCCTCATACGCCCAGAGCTATTCGATACAGGTGTCCGATACCGGCGCGGATGGCAGTTGGCAGACCGTCTACACGAACCCCGCCAACGCCTCGACGGCAAACGTTATCCCGCTGACCGGCGCGGCCGGGCGGTTTGTCCGGATGCAGGCCGACGGGAACGGGCCCGCCGGCTATGGCGTCTCGATGTACGAATTCGAGGTGTACGGGACCCCCTATGCGGGTAAGTAATTGTGAACCCATAAATCAGCTATAGCTGATCAACTTAATTTGTAACTCGGAGGCTGAATTCGTTATGGTGAGCGAACGTAACGTTTTCGGAGAAAACGTTGTGAGCGAACCGTCTTAACGAATTTAGCCGGAGAGTTACTTCCAAAATTGATCGGTTATATCCACTGTTGTATTGTCGCGCGCGGACCCGCGGACGCAAGACGTTCGCTGTGTCCGCGCGTAAGCTGATTTATATCAATGTTAAAAAACGCGCGTTCAGCGGATTTTCATCCGACAAATTCAGTAAAATAAGGGATTTCGTATGCTGTAGGGGCGGACGACCCTGTCCGCCCGACGGGCTAACTATTTCCAATAATTATGGATTCGCATGACGGACAAAGCCAACCCCTATATCTGGTTTGGATTTTTCAGGGCGGACAGAGTCGTCCGCCCCTACATCGTCATTGCGGCGCTTATTGCCTTAAGAACTGTTTAAAGATACAGGGCGGCTCATCAATCTTGGCATTTACGCCAAAACGCGGGACGTATGAACCGTACCCGCGCATTCCGTGGTATAGACGCGGGCGGACAGGGTCGTCCGCCCCTACATCGTCATTGCGGCGCTTATTGCCTTGAATTTCCCGGAGCAAAAAAAGAGGCCGGAGAATAGTCATGCTATCATCCGGCCTCTGTATTTATATGGCAAACCGTCTCAAACCGCGTCCGCTCCGCCCGCATCGCGGGCGAACGCTAACGTCAGGACAAGGAAACGGGTTTCGCTAATGCGGTACAGCGGAAAATTATCCGCTCAGATTATTTGCGAACAGTTCCCTATTCCTTTTCCTTCTCGAGCTCCCTCCTGCGGGACTCTATGACCTTCTGCTGGACGTCGTTGGGCGCTTCCTCGTAGCGCTCGAATTTCAGCGTGAAACTGCCGCGCCCCTGCGTCATTGAGCGCAGTTCCGTAGGGTATTTGAACATCTCCGCCTGGGGAACTTCCGCGGAGATATGCTGCTTGGCGCCGACCTTGTCCATGCCCAGTATGCGCCCCCTGCGCTTGTTCATGTCGCCCATGATGTCGCCCGTGTAATCGTCGGGCACGATGACCGTGACCCTGGCGATGGGCTCCAAAAGCGTCGGCTTGGCCTTCATAAAGCCCTCCTCAAAGGCCAGCGACGTCGCCATCTTGAAGGCCAGCTCAGAGGAATCCACCGGGTGATATTTGCCGTCCACAAGCGTCGCCTTGAGCCCGACGACGGGGTAACCCGCCAGGGGCCCGGCCTTGACGCGGTCCTGGATGCCCTTTTCGACCGCGGGGAAATACTGTCTGGGGACGGAGCCGCCGAATACCCTCTCCTCAAACACGTAAGCGCCATTGAGATCGCCGGAGGGCTCAAATTCGATCGTGACGACGCCGAACTGCCCGTGCCCGCCCGATTGTTTTTTATACTTGCCCTCGACGCTGACCTTTGACTTTATCATCTCGCGGTAAGGCACCGTGGGGGAGACGAGCTCCACATCGAGCTTATACCTGTCCTTAAGGCGGCTGACGAGCACCTCGAGCTGGGTGTCGCCGATGCCGGATATCAGGCTCTGCTTGGTTTCGGAATTGACCTCGAACCTGAGCGTCTTGTCCTCTTCAAGGAGCTTGCTTATGCTCTGGCCGATCTTGTCCTCGTCGCCCTTGCCCTTGGGCACGACGGCCATGGACATGAGGGACTCCGGGAAGCTGATGCCCTTGAAGATGACGACATTGTCCTTTGAGCAAAGCGTGTCGCCGGTGGAGACGGTTTGCAGCTTGGCGAACGCGCCGATATCCCCCGCCTTGAGCTCCGGGACCTCTATCTGCTCCCTGCCGCGGATAATATATACGTGGGCCACTTTCTCCGTGAAGTCCTTCAGCGGGTTATACAGGCTCAGATCCTTCTTGATCACGCCGGACATGACTTTGAACAGCGTGAGGCGGCCCACGTACGGGTCCGCGATGGTCTTGAACACGAAGGCGGAGGCCGGGGCGTTTTCCGCGCAACTGACCTCGACATCCGCGCCCGCCGTATTTTTGGCTGTGACCGTTTTGCTGATCTGGCACACGGGCGGCATGATCTTTATTATAGTATCCATCATCACGCGGATGCCCTTGTTCTGGCCGGAGGAACCGCAGAGCACCGGCGTCACAACGCCCGCGGCGAGGCCGGCGTTCATCCCGCGCTCGATCTCCTCGTCGGTGAAGTCCTCGTCGTTGAAGAAGCGCTCCATCAATTCGTCGTCGGTTTCCGCGACGGCCTCTCTGAGCATGGCGTGCAGCGTATCGACGCTGTCCGAGAGGCCCGCGGGCATGCCGCAGGGCGCGGGCTTACCGTCCGCGCCGAATTTGAAGGCCTCGCGCTTAATGGCGTTGACAAACCCGTCGAATTTGGCGCCGTCCTTGATAGGGCTCTGCAGCGGGGCGATGCTCTTGCCGAATTTTGCCTGAAGCTCGTCCACGACCTTGTTGAAATCCGCATTCTCATCGTCCATGCCGTTGACGAAAATCATCTTAGGCAGGCCCAGCTCCTCCGCATATTCCCAGGCCTTTTCCGTGCCGACTTCCACGCCGGATTTCGCCGAAACCACGATGAGCGCCATATCCGCCACGGAAAGCGCCTGCTTCACCTCTCCCACAAAATCAAAGTAACCGGGCGTATCTATAAAATTGAGCTTCGTATTCTGCCATTCGATCGGGATAACGGACGCGCTGATGGACACCTTGCGCCTGATCTCCTCGGCGTCGTAATCGCTGACGGTGTTGCCGTCGTCCACACGGCCCAGGCGGGACGTCACGCCGGAGCAGTTCAGCGCCGCCTCAATTATCGAGGTTTTGCCGCATCCGCTGTGCCCCAGCAGCGCTATATTTCTGATTTCGTTGGGTGAATAGACCTTCATCACAGACCTCCTAGAGTAATTGTTATGTGCATATTTAGTAACTTACACCGCTTCAACGCAAATAAAAAATAAGTTATCCGAATAGCGGCGTAAGTTACCGCCGCGCGAAAGCGCGGCGCGCGGGCATCGCCCGCGTAGCGGAGGCGGGATTCATTCCCGCCGTAGCGTTGGGGTTTGGGGCGGAGCCCCATTTAAATAAAGAATCTCAAAACAAAAAAATCGCGACATTGGATTTATTATAATATAACCGCCAATGATTTTCAACATATTTCTTGAAAACTGTTGCATGTTTTTACGGATTGTGTTAAAATCAAAAAGCGCGCAAGAACGCGCCTGATTTATGGACGCTCCGCTTCCGTTGTTTTTATGTTATTTCAGGATTTTCGCGCGCCGGGCTGCGGCGTCCCGGAATGAGCGTCTCATGCGGGTTTCCGCGGAAAGGGGTTAGGGTTCGTTTAATGAATATTTTGATCAGATCCATCGAAAACGCTCAGTTAAAGAAAGAAGTGCCCAGGTTCAATATCGGCGACACGGTGCGCGTCCACGCGAAGATCGTCGAGGGGGCGCGGGAGAGGATTCAGGTGTTTGAGGGCACTGTCATGAAGCGCCAAAACGGCGGCGTCCGCGAGACGTTCACCGTCCGCAAGATATCTTACGGCGTCGGCGTTGAAAAGACCTGGCCGCTGCATTCGCCGCGGGTCGATAAGATAGAGGTCGTCCGCAGGGGCATCGTGCGGCGCGCCAAGCTCTTTTACCTGCGCCAGCGCGTGGGCAAGGCCTCCAAGGTCAAGGAGGATCTCTCCGGCAGGGCCAAAAAAGGCTGAAGCGCCCGTTGACATAGCTTTGCGAAATAGGCGTATGGTTACGCCTTTTTTCATTACTGGAGGAGTAGAGGCAAGAGGCAAGAGGCCGGATAGGACAATATGACCGACATGAACATTCAGTGGTACCCCGGCCACATGCCCAGGGCGGTCCGCCGGCTCAGGGAACAGTTGTCGCTGGTGGATGTGGTGATAGAATTACTGGACGCCAGGATCCCGTATTCCAGCAAGAATCCCGCCATAGACGAACTCGCGCGGGCCAAGCGCAGGATAGTCGTGCTGAACAAGGCGGACCTGGCGGACGCCGATGTCACCGCGCTGTGGCTCAGATATTACGAGGAGCGCGGTTTTAAGGCCGCCGCCGCGGTCTCCGCCGCCCCGCCCAAAGCCGGCGGGCTGAACGCCATCCAGGCGCTGGCCGCGGAGCTCATGAGGGAAAAGCTCGAGGCCCAGCGGGCGCGCGGGCGGCTGTTTACGCCGATACGCGCGATGATAGCCGGCGTGCCGAACGTGGGCAAATCCACGCTGATCAACAGCTACATGGGGCGGGCCGTCGCCAGGACCGGGGATAAGCCCGGGGTCACAAGGGCAAACCAATGGGTACGGATACGCGAGGGCTTTGAGCTGTTGGACACGCCGGGGCTGCTCTGGCCCAGGTTTGAGGACCCGTCCGTGGGCGTCAGGCTGGCATGCACCGGCGCTGTCAGCGACGAGGTATTCGACAGGCTGACGCTGTCCATAGAATTGATCAAGATGCTGACGCTCATCAGGCCGCAGTGCTTCAGTATACGCTACGGCGACGCCGTCTCCGCGGACGCGCCCCCGGCGGATATACTGTCCCGTATCGGCGAGGCCCGCGGCTTTAAACTAAAGGGCGGGGCGGTCGACGCCGAGCGCGCCGCGATCACGCTGCTGGATGAATTCAGGGGCGGCAAGCTGGGGAGGATCAGCCTGGAAACCCCTGTCGGCTGATACTGTTTCTTGATGAAGGTTGACATAAATCAGCTATCCTTTATTTGCGTGCGCAGATAAACAAAAGATTTCGCTGTGTCTGCGCGCATTCCGGATGTAATACCAATTTCAAGCTGAACCATTGCCATGGAGGGAAGTGAAGCGCCAGAGGGCGCTGAACGCTCTGACCGAACATGGGAATGTGTGAAGCTGGAATTGGTATGGCTGCTCTATGTCAATGATGAAAAAGAAACAGTATCAGCAGAACCCGCCCGTAACGGTTGGGTACGAGCGGAACCTGCTTCCTTGTCTAGCGAAAAATTCCCTCGCTATCTGTCCAACTTATTTTTTGACAGTTCCTTAATCCAGCAATCCGGTCACTTAGATTTTAAGATAACGTGAGTTCGATTGCCCGCTTGTACTACAACCGGCTAAAGCCGGAAGACTTGGCGCCGCCTGAAAGGCGGACTAAATGGCTGACCGCGTGTCCGCAAATCTGTAATTATAGGACGCTTTTAATTCAGCGGGCGGACAGCTCGTCCGCCCCTACGGACCGCCGGGATTCTTGCCAGCCGGACTGACGCTGCCTCAGCACCCCCGCAGAATATGGCACAGAGGCGGTAATGGCCGAAAATCTGTGAAACTCACGTTATATTGACGCGGGTTCGGCATACTGGATTGCTTCGCGCGCTGACGATAAGGCGGTCTTTAGGTTATGGGCGCTCGCGATGACGGTTTGCGGCGCGCTCCCCTTATCCGTCATGCGCGCGTACAGCAATAGGTGTCCATGCGTTCAAAGAGCGAAGCGATACAGACGGTGTTCCATCGGATTCATATTAATATTTATGCGTAATAGTCCAGTCGCCTAGATTTTAAGATAAGGTTTGATAAAATGTTAGACGTGGCGCTTGTTGGCACGGGCGGCATGATGCCCATGCCGAACAGATACCTGACCGCCCTGCTGTGCCGCCTGAACGGCTCCATGCTGCTGATAGACTGCGGCGAGGGCACACAGGTCAGCCTGAAACTGCTGGGCTGGGGTTTTAAGAATATTGACGCGATATGCTTCACACATTACCACGCGGATCATATCTCCGGCCTGCCGGGCCTGCTCCTGACCATCAGCAATTCCGACCGCTGTGAGCCGCTTAAACTGATCGGCCCGCCGGGGCTCGCGCATGTGGTCAAGGGACTGTTGACCATCGCGCCGGAATTGTCGTTCCCCATAGAGATCATCGAGCTCGGGGCCATCCGTCAGCGGTCAAATCTGGATATAAACGGCTATAGTATATCGACGCTGCCGTTAAACCACAGGATACCGTGCCTGGGGTACAGCCTCAGCGTATCGCGCCTGGGCAAATTCGACGTCGGGCGCGCCATGGCGCTCGGCCTGCCGGTGCGCTGCTGGAACCGCCTGCAGCACGGGGAACCGGTCGAGTACGAAGGCGATGTCTATACCAGCGATATGGTAATGGGCGCGGAGCGCAGGGGCATCAAGGTCTGTTATATCACGGACACGCGGCCCGTGCCGGAGATCCCGGAGTTTATAAGCGGCGCGGACCTGTTCGTCTGCGAGGGGCTTTACGGCGGGAACGATAAGCTTGAAAAAGCCGCGGAGCACCGGCACATGATCTTTTCGGAGGCGGCGGCGCTGGCCGCGGGCGGCGGCGTCAAGGAGCTCTGGCTCACCCATTACTCCCCCGCCATGCCGGACCCCCGGGAATTCTTGGCCAACGCGACGGACATTTTCCCGAATACGCTGGCCGCGCGCGACAGGACCCAAAAGACAATACGTTTTGAAGATGATGACTGATATGGCTAAAGACATTATGATATTGGGAATCGAGACGTCCTGCGACGAGACCGCCGCCGCCGTGGTGTCAAACGGGCGCGCGGCGCTATCGAACGTCATTTCCTCACAGGTGGACACGCACGTCCTGTTCGGCGGCGTGGTGCCGGAGATCGCCTCGCGCAAGCACGCGGAGGCCATATGCTCCGTAGTCGAGCAGGCGATGCGCGCGGCGGGCGTCGGTTTCTCAGGTCTCGACGCCGTCGCCGTGACTTACGGGCCGGGGCTCGTGGGCGCGCTGCTGGTGGGGGTGTCTTTCGCCAAGGCGCTGGCCTTCGCGCTCAAAAAGCCGCTGGTCGCCGTGAACCATATCGAGGGGCATATCTGCGCCAATTACCTCGAGAGCGAAGCGGGCGGGCGGGACGTCCTTGAGCCGCCGTATGTCAGCCTCGTGGTCTCCGGCGGCCATACCAACATCGTCTGGACGCCGGATTACGGCAGTTATGAGATAATGGGCTCCACGCGCGACGACGCCGCCGGCGAGGCCTTTGACAAGGTGGCGCGCGCGCTCGGCCTCGGGTATCCCGGCGGGCCCAGGCTTGAGGAGCTGGCCGGAAGCGGAGACGCGTACGCCGTCGTATTTCCGAAGGCGCTGGCGGGCTCATACGATTTCAGTTTCAGCGGATTGAAGTCCGCCGTCTTGAATTATCTGAACAAACAAGCGATGAGCGGCGCCGGCGTCAACAAAGCGGACGTGGCCGCCTGCTTTCAGAAGTCCGTCGTAGACGTTCTGACGGAAAAGGCCGCCGCCGCCTGCGCCGCGAAGGGCGCGGGGCGGCTGGCGCTGGCGGGCGGCGTGGCCAGCAACGGCGTCCTGCGCGCCGCCATGCGTGAAGCCTGCGACAGGCGCGGCGTCAACCTGTTCGTCCCGCCGCCGGTTTACTGCACGGACAACGCCGCGATGATCGCCGCCTGCGGGTATCACCTGTTTAAAAAGGGGCGGTTCGCCCCGCTCTCGCTGAACGCGGAGCCCGGCCTGCGGTTCGCGGACTGTGTCTAGCGCGTCATCCGGAAAAATGCGGGGCGGGGTTCGTCTTTGCCCGAAACGGAGGCGGACACAAGGTCTGCCCCTGCGGTATAACGAAGCGTTGTCGCGCCGGGGGATTGTTTTGTATGCTTCGCTCTCGTATGTCTTACGTAAAACCTATAAAGCGCCCCAAGGTCATGAGCCTGAAAAAATGCGCCGCGCTGATATTGGTCTCCTCGCTCATCGTCTTCGCGGCCTGCCTCATCCTGTCCCCGATAAGCGCGGGCGGCGCCGGGAGGTATCTGTTTGTCTGCGCCTTGAACTATCTGCCTGTTTTGTGTGCGATGGTCATTTTTTTTGCGCTGTTCGACAATATCGCCGCCGCGGTGTATCTGCCCGGCGTGTTTTTTTTGCTGATGTCCTTGGCCAACCATTATATGATGGCGCTGCGCCATGAGCCGGTCCGCTGGCAGGACGTCTTTCTCGTCGAAGAACTCGTGGGCATCTCAAAAAGCTTCGGCCCCGCGGCGCTGGCCGCGCTCGCGGCGGGCGTTCTGGCTGTTGTGGCCGCGCTCGCTATACTGCTCGTCAAAATAAAAAATGAATCCAACCGGAAACTCGGGTGGAGGTTGATTCTGCTGACGGCCGTGCCGGCGCTGATACTGGCATTGGAGCTGGGCGCGCCCGTTTTCGGCGCGCCGGTGCCCTTTGACAGGCTGCTGCTGGTCCCGGCGGACGCCAGCCTGATGGACATAGGCGAGGAGCGCGGTTTCGCGTTCTATTTCTGCCAGTCTTTGACGGCCGGCCCGCAAAAGCCGTCGGTCCAGGCCCCCGCCGGCCTCCTGGACGCCGGCCGCGCGCGCGTCCCCGCCGGCGCGCAAAAGCCCGGCGTCATCGCGGTCATGGGCGAGAGCTTTTCGGACATAGCGCTGAGCGACGCCTTAAAACCGTACAACATGCAAATGGCCCTGGAGAATTTTGAACGCGCCGCCGGCCAGGGCATAAGCGGGCATATCGTCGTCTCCGGCTTCGGCGGGGGCACGTCGGATACGGAGTTTGACTTTTTGACCGGGATAAACGCGCGCGATTTCAGGACCGCCCCGTTCGCGTATTACCTTGTGGACCACCCCGTCCCGTCGATAGTCACCGTCCTCAGCGCCGCCGGATACTACTGCGAGGCGCTGCACCCCGGGGACCCGTCGTATTATTACCGCCGCAGGGCCTACCCTTACCTGGGGTTCAGCCGCTTCCTGAGCCTTGAGGACTTCGGCGGTATCCCGTTCAAAGGGCTTTACGCCAATGAAAACGATACCATCGCCAAGGTTATAAGTGAATTTGAGCTCAACACGCGCGACGAATCCAGGCCGTTCTTTGAGTTCTGCGTCACGATACAGAATCACGGGCCGTACAAGAACAAATATCCGGAGGTCAACAGATTCCTGCCGGACGCTTTACCCTTCGGCACGGGCGCAAACCCCGGCGGCGCGGGCCTCGGCCTGAGCAAATCCTCATACGACGCGCTGAGCAATTATCTCTACGGCCTGCGCGACGCGGACGCCGCGCTGGGCAAACTGCTCGATTATCTGCAAACGAGCCCGAAACCCGCCGTCCTCTTATACTTCGGGGATCACATGCCGCCCATGCCCCCGGACGTCTATTCCGCGCTGCTGCCAGAGGACACGGGCGCAAAACCCGCCGACGCCGTAAAATATTACCGGATGCCGTTTTTGATCTGGGCCAACGCCGCGGCCAAAAAGACCGTCACCCTGCCCGAAAGTCCAAACGGTCCGATAAGCTCGTGTTACCTCGGCGGATTGCTGTTGCAGACCCTCGGCTGTTCCGACGCGTATTTTGATTTCATAAACGATATACGCGCCCAATACCCGATATTGATGGACCGGAACATGTATGACGCCGTCGGCTCCTCCGTCAGCTACGCCGGCAGCGATTTATACAAACTGTACTACGCCCTGGAATACGGCAGGCTGATACGGTGACGGTCACCGTCTAACAGCGCTCAAAAAACCGCCGGATGGAACACCGCCGATAGCGACGGTCCACCCGCCGTTACCGTTAAACCGGCGTCATACTGTTTCTTGATGAAGGTTGACATAAATCAGCTATCCTCCATTGGCGCGCGCAGACCTGCGAATAGAAGATTTCGCTGTGTCTGCGCGCATTCCGGATGTACGCCGATTTATGTCAATGATAAAAAAGAAACAGTATCATATCTCGATCTCGATCTGCTTCATGACGAGGCTCCCGCCGCAGTATTTGGCGCGGAGGCGGGGCTTTTCAATCTTGCCCGTGGCGTTTCTGGGCACGCTGTCAAAGATTATCCTGTATGGGCGCTTATAGCGCGGGAGCTGGACGCAAAACTGCCTGATCTCCTCCTCGCCGCATTCCATGCCGGGCTTTATCTCGATGATAGCCGCGGCTATCTCGCCCAGGCGGTGATCCGGCATGCCGATTACGGCGGCGTCCTTGATTTTGTCGTGGCCGCGCAGGAAGTCCTCAATCTGCACGGGATAGATATTCTCGCCGCCGGTGATGATCACGTCCTTCTTTCTGTCCACCAGGAATATAAACCCGTCCTCATCCTCGAAGGCCATGTCGCCCGTGTAGAGCCAGCCGTCTCTCAGCGAGGCGGCGGTGGCCTCCGGGTCCCTGTAATAACACCGCATCACGCTGTCGCCAAAGAGCGCCAGTTCCCCGACGTCGCCGCGCGGGACGTCCCCGCCGCGCTCATTGACGATCCTGGTGCGCCAGCCGTAGCCCGCCTTGCCGATTGCGCCGACTTTATGTATATTGTCGACGCCGAGGTGGACCGCGCCCGGCCCGCAGGATTCCGAAAGCCCGTAATTTGTGTCGTACTGGTGATTGGGGAAGTATTTCTTCCAGCGCCTTATGAGGCTCGGCGGGACCGGCTGCGCGCCTATGTGCATGAGCCGCCAGGCGCTCAGGTCATAATCCGCCAGGTTTATCTCCCCGCTTTCGATGGCGTCGAGGATATCCTGGGCCCAGGGCACGAGCAGCCAGACGATGGTCGTGCGCTCGCCCGCGGCCGTCTCGATGATCCATTTCGGGCGAATGCCGCGCAGCAGCACGGCGCTGCCGCCGGTAATCAGGCTGCCGAACCAGTGCATCTTGGCCCCGGTGTGATACAGCGGGGGGATGCAGAGGAACACGTCGTCGGGCGTCTGGCCGTGATGGTTCTGCTCCACTTTGCAGGAGTGCACAAGGCTCAGGTGCGAGTGCAGTATGGCCTTTGAAAACCCCGTGGTCCCGGAGGAGAAATATATGGCGGCGTCGGCGTCGTCCGTAAGTATTACGCCCGGCGGGCTCACAGGCTGCGCGCCCGCGAGGCTCTCATAGCTCTCCGCGAAATCCGGGCAGCCGCTCCCCACATAGAACATGGCGCGCACCCCCGGGATGTCGTCGAGGATCATCAGGATGCGGTCCACAAATTCCGGGCCCAGCACCAGTATGGAGACATCGGCCAGCTTGAGGCTGTATTCGATTTCGGCCGAAGAATACCTGAAGTTTATGGGGACGACGGTCGCGCCGGATTTCAGCACGCCGAAATATATGGGCAGCCATTCGATGCAGTTCATAAGGAGTATGCCGACCTTGTCGCCGGGTTTTACGCCGCGCCTTAAGAGCAGATGGGCGAATTGGTTGGCCTTCTCGTCAAAGGCGCGCCAGGTCAGCTCTTTCCGGTAAGGTATGTTGTGCGCGGTCTCCACCAGGGCGAGATCCCTCCAGGCCGGCTCGCGCTGTTCCTCCTGCTCCGGGTTTATCTCTGTCAGGCAGATTTTATCGCCGTAAAGCGCCGCGTTTCTTTCAAGCATTTCCGTAATTGGCATCGCAGATGTCTCCTCTTTTGTGTGATCCGTTGAACTCACGTCATTGTACCATATACCCACGGGGTTGTACAGATGGGAATCTGTAGTTATTGGCGGATTATTGGCGCTTTATGTCATTTTATGCCGTTTTGCGGGCCGGTTTGCCGGCAGGAACAATATCAGGATAAGCGCTGCGATAAGCGCGCCCACGCCGAAATAGTACGCGTCCCTCTGCGCAAATAAATAAGCCCCGCGCCCAGGAAGGTTTGCGTAAACGGGCTGGCGCAGCGTCAGTATCATGCTGGCGCATACCACGCCGAGGGTCTGGCCCAGATTGCGCATTGTGGCCACCATTCCGGAGGCGACGCCCGCGTGGCTTTCCGGCGCGGAGCTTATTATGACGCTGTTTATGGAAGAAACGCTCAGGCCGCTCCCGGTCCCCGCCAATATCAAAACCGCGACGACGGCCGCGGGGGCCGATGTCTCCCTCATAAAGCTCATGATCAGGCAGCCGGCGCAAATAAGGGCCAGGCCCGCGCCCGCCGGCAGCCTCCCGCCCCTTTTGTCGGCCAGGCCCCCGCCGACGGGCGAAAAGAACATCATCAGCAGGGGCGAGGCCAGCATGATCAGGCCCGCGCCGTTTGAGGACAGCAGCAGGATGTTTATCAGATAAAAGGGCATCGTGTACGTTATGAGCTGCTGCACCAGGTATGAGATCAGGCAGACCGCGTTCGCCAGGGAAAACGCCCTGCTTTTGAACAGGCTCAGGTCCATCAGCGGCGACTTGATGACCGTCTCGCGTTTGACGAACGCGGCCAGCCCCAGGATGCCCGCGAGCATGCACGCGATAAACGGGGCCGACGCAAAGCCCCAAACGCCGCAAAAATTCAGCCCTATCACTATGGCGCCGACAGAAAGGGAGAACAAAACGGCCCCGGCTGTGTCCATGCGTCTGCCGGAGGCTCTCCCGGCGGCGTCCGCGGGCAGGAAACGCCGCGCGGCCCAATAACCGGCCAGGCAGAACGGTATATTTATATAAAACATGGCGCGCCATGAAAAAAATTGCAGCAGAAAGCCGCCCAAGGTCGGGCCGGCCGCCAGGCCGATGGAGACAAACACCGAATTGACCCCGAGCGCCTTGCCCCTCTCGGACTCGTCAAAGCTGCGGCTCACGATCGCCTGCGTGATCGAGATCATCATGCTGTAGCCGAGGCCCTGCAGGCACCGGAAGAGGATCAATACGCCTATAGTTTTGGAAAGCAGCGGCGCGGCCAGGCATATCAGCCCAAAAAACAGGAAGCCCGCCTTGAATTGCCGCCTGTAACCGTAAAGCTCGGCGGTGCGCCCGAATATCAGGAGCGTGCAGCAGGAGACCAGCGAATATACCATCGCCAGCCAGCCCACGGCGCTCTGCCTGACGCCGAATTCATTTTGCAGATACGGCAAAGCCAGCGCGAGGCTGTTGATTGAAAACGCGGTCACGAGGTTTGCCATGCCGGTGACCGCGAAAACCATCCATTTGCCGCCGCCCGCATGGTCTGTTTTCGCGTTTATCATTTATCGGTTTTCCTTATAAAAACTCAGTAACTCATGAAAAACTCAGTAACTCACATTATTCACATTATTTAAACAGCGGATGGCGGCGTTTGCGGCCGATCATCTCGTCTATGCGGGCGATGTAGAGCCCCGCGTCGCTGACGTTGAAGACGCGCTCGACGCGGCCCGTGGCGGCGTCGACGAGCTTGGTGGCCCCGCCGGCCCCCGCCGCTATGACGGGGCGGCGCTCCTGCATGATCTCCACGTTGTAGACACATTCGAAGCCGGGCCTGCAATAGCCGACGTTCTCAAAATTGCCGATCATGTTCTTCTGGCGGTATAAATAATACGGGTACATGCCCGCACCTTTCATAGAATCGCCCGCGATGGCCAGCATCCTCTCCATCTCGGCCGCGCCCGCGAGGCTCGTCTTTAATCCGTCGGCGTTTTCCGGGAGCTGCGCCCCCGCGAACAGAGTCCCGCGGTTGATGATGGAGGCGCGTTTCACGGCCAGGGTGTGGACGGTGACGTTTTCCGCGCAGAGCGGGGCCGCGCGCTCAAAGGTATCCCGGACGTCGTCCGGGGTCTCGCCCGGCAGGCCCAGGATCAGGTCTATATTGATATTGCCGTGCCCGGCCTCCCGGGCGGCGTAAAACGCGTCCAGGAACCGTCGGACGGTGTGGCCCCGGCCTATGCGCCTGAGCGTATGGTCGTGCATGGTCTGGGGGTTGACGGATATGCGCCCGACGCCCCTGCGCTTTAAAAGCGCCAGCTTCTGAGGGTCCAGGGTATCCGGCCGGCCGGCCTCGACGGAGAACTCGCCCAGCCCGGAGAGCACAAAGCGGCCCTCGATGATGTCAAGCAGCCGCGAGAGATCCGGCAGGCTGAGCGAAGTGGGCGTGCCGCCGCCGATATACAGCGCCTGGAGCCTGCCGGACTTGTTTGCCGATATGAACGCGAGCTCTTTTTCCAGGGCGCTCAGATAATCGCCGATGAGGCCGGCGTATCTGGCGATGGGGTGCGATGTGAAGGAGCAGTACGCGCAGCGGGTGGGGCAGAAGGGTATGCCGATATACAGGCTGTAACCGTCGCCGTATCCCCTTTCGATGACGGCGCGCTCCCGCCCGGCGACCTCCGCGGCCAGCTCCGCCTTCTCCCGGGAGGCGCGGTAAAAGCCCGTGAGCCTGTCCACGGCCTGCTCACGGGTCATGCCGCTTTCAAACAGGTTGTTTACGAGCTTGGTCGGGCGTATGCCCGTCAGGGCGCCCCATGTTGGCGCAAAGCCCGTGGTCTTTACCAGCGCGTCAAACATGGAGAGCTTTATGAGCTGCCGGACGGCGTATACCGGGCCCGGCCCGACGGCGGAGACGTCCTCGCCGGCCAAAACGCCGTCCGCGTATACCCGGCTGCGGCAGTACCCGCCCTCCAGGGCGCTCACGGCGGTTATGCCCCGGGGCTGTATGTCCCGCGCGCGGATAAAGCCCTCGTTCTGGTAAAAGAGCTGCGTTACGGTCTGTATTTCGTTTTCAAAGGCGTGGCCTGTCAATATGTGGTACATCGCGGTCCTTTATTGATGCCGTTCAATGTGGTCGGTCCCCAGTTCTTCGCGCAGCTCAAGGGCCGCGTCCTCCGGAAAAACAGAGCTCATATACGTGTATGAGGCCAGCTCAAAGCCCGCGGGGCTCCCCAGCTTTGGGACGATCTGAAAGAAAAAGTGCCAGTTCCCCGTATCCTTGCCGGAGCCGGCCGGGGCTTCAAACAGCAGTATATTGTAATCGCCAAACCCCTTCTTAAAAAGCGCGGTTACGGATTTTTTGAGCAGCGCCCCCACGGACGCGAGCGCCCCGTCGTCCGCGGCGGCCAGGCTCTTATAATGCGCCCTGGGCGCGATATTCACGCAATATGGGAACAGGGCCGCGAACGGGACATAGGCGGCCGCGCCGCCGTTTTCACAGACCGTGAGACGTTTGTCCGCCGGGCGGCACAGGTAGCACACGCCGTTTTCCGCCTTGAAATCGTCAAAACTGTCCGCCATGACCTGAACGCGCCTGGGCACAAACGGCATCGCCAAAAGCTGCCAGTGGGCGTGGGGGATGGAGGCGCCCGCCCGGAACCCGCTGTTCTTGAATACCTGGATATATTCTATCCGCCGGTCCTGTTGATAAAACGCCACGCGGTCCCGGAGCGTCGCCAGGACGTCAAAGATTCCCCCGTCCGAAAGCTCGTGGAGCCTGAGTCTGTGGTCGGGGGAGTCGACGATGATCTCATGGCGGCCGAATCCGTTTTCACTTTGGGGGTCGAGGGCGGGATACAGATTGGGCAGGAAGATCACATCGCCGCGGCCCCTCTGCTCATTTGCCCGCAAATCCGAATTTTCCGGGCAGAACGGGCAGCGCCCGGCCTCGGCCGCGGGCGAGGCGTCCCTGATGAAATTAAACGGCCGCCTGCCCCTGTCAACGGAGATAGCGACCCATTCCTTGGTCAAAAAATCCATTCTCAGTTCTGCCAAAATCATCCCTCTGGCTTTCAGCCAAGTATCTTATCCAAGCTTTTATCCAAGCTTTTATCCAAGCTTCATCTGCGCGATGTCGGAAAATTCGTAGAACAGCGTCGGTTTGGCCGCGGCCGTCACGCGCGGGTTTGTCAGCAGCGCGTTGTTGCGGAAGGCCACGCTGACGACGGGGACCGTGTCGTAGAAGTACCGCTGCAGGTCGCCCGCGGCGGCCTTGAAGGCGGATTCGCTGGTGGCCCCCGTCATCCTGGCGAGGCAGGCGTTCATGGCCGCGTCGCTGTAACCGAATATATTGCTTCTGTTGACGGAACCGAACGCGAAGGTCAGGTCGGGCACGGCGGACAGATTAAAGCCGCCGATGAATATGTCGTAATCGAGGGCGGCCACGCGCCGCTTGTACTCGTCAAAGGGCACGGATTCCACGGCCGCGTCGATGGCCAGCTTGGCGAGGCCGTCCTTTAATATGGCGGCCAGCTTGGCGCGCTCGTTGTTGTCGGAGTTGACCAGGATGACAAGGCGGACGTCCTGTTCGGCCTCGCCTGTCTTCAGCCTGGCCTTTGCGCCGGAAAAGTCCAGGCCGCTTTGCGCGAACAGCGTTTTCGCCGCGCCGAGGTCATATTCCGGCGGCCCGTTGTCCTGGACAAACAGCCAGCTTGTGGGGTTTATGGGGGAATACGCCCTGACGGCGTGCCCGAGATAGACGCTGTTTACGGCGTCGTTCAGATCCACCGCGCAGGCGAGGGCCCTGCGCGCGTTGGGGTTTTGAAACAGCGCGCGCGTATAATTAAAGCCTATAAAATCATAATTCTGCGAGGCGTATTCCGTCACGGAGACATTCTGCACGCCGCTGTATTTGGCCCATTCATTCAGCGTGGTGGGCAGGGCGTCGGTCAGCCCCTGGGCGAAGGCGTCGCAGTCGGTTTCATGGTCGGGCGTGATCAGGAACTGTACGCTGCCTATGGACGGCTCGCCCTTATAATTGCCGGCGGCGGCAAAATCGATCCCCTTGGCCCCGTCAAACTTGCCGAATTTATACTGCCCGTCCCCCAACGGCGGGATGCTGGTCACGGTGGAGTAGCCGGAGGCGCTGTAATAGTGCCTGGGTATTACGGGGAAGGCCAGCTCATACAGATTGTACCATGAGGCCGCCGTGAACCTGATGATCGCGTTTCGCGCGTCCACAGGCGCGCAGCCGTCTATCGCCGCCGCGCTGTCCCTGTACATGGCGTCCGGCGGCGCGTGCTTCAAGACGTCTATAGAATACGCCAGATCGTCCGTGGTTACCGGCTCACCGTCCTCCCAGGCCAGGCCGTCCCGCAGGGTTACGCTGACGCTCAGGCCGTCCGCCGAGAGGGAATAATCGGAGACGAGGTTTGGAACGGGCTTGTCCGCCCCGTCCAATATGAACAGCGGCTCAAAGACGAATTTAAGCGCCCGGTCCACCGTGACGTCTCGGTTTAAAAGCGGGTTCATAGTGAGCGGGTGCCTCATGGACAGCCTCAGCGCGTCGGGCGGCAGGCTGACGGGCTTCATCTGCGCGATCCTGGGGTCCGGGGCCGCGGGTTCCGGGCTTTGCGCGTTATCCTCCGCGCCGGCGGATTCGGACGGCACGGTCCATTTCTGTATCACGTCCTGCTGCGCATCCGGCGCGGCGGGGACGCCTGTTTCCGCCGGGGCGGACCGGCCGCAGCCGAAAAGGGCCGCGCAGAGCGCCAGCAGCAATATTTTAAAGTGCGCGCGCCTGATAAAAACCATTTGCATCATTTGTATCAAGAACTTTCATATAAATTTCAATATCATCCTGTAGACATTTATATTTTCCATTACCTTCTTTATGTAGCCGCGCGTTTCCCCGAACGGGATGTAATCGAGCCTGACGCCGTCCCTGCTGTATTGCGGGTTCGTCAGCCATTTCGCCACGTTTCCCTCCCCGGCGTTGTACGCCGCGAGGGCGAGCTCCGGGTCCCCCGCGTATTGATCGAGCAGGCGCCGCACATAGGCGCAGCCGATATTGATGTTCACGCCGGGCTCAAATATATCCGCGTAGTCAAACCCCTCCATGCCGATCTGCCCGGCGATCCATTCGGCGGTGGGCTTTGTGACCTGCATAAGCCCGCTGGCCCCCTTTTTTGACTCCGCGTACGGGGCGAATCTGCTCTCCGAATAAATGAGCGAGCATATAAAAGCCGGGTCGAGGCCGTATTTCGCGCATGTATGCCTGATGATGTCGATGTGCTTTAAAGGGTACAGTATGTTCAGGCACAAAAACGCGATGAAACCGGCCGCGGCCAGGATCAGCGCGGCGGCGGCTATTTTTTTGATATGTTTGAGCGTGACGGCGTAGAACATGGCGACCCCTTTTATTTGACGTGAGTTCGATTGCCCGCTTACACCACAACCGGCTAAAGCCGGAAGACTTGGCGCCGCCTGAAAGGCGGGCTAAATGGCTGACCGCGCGCCCGCAAATCCGTAATTATAGGACGCTTTTAATCCGGCGGGCGGACAGGGCCGTCCGCCCCTACGGAATACGGAAGCTCGGCTTTGCTGAATTTCGCTAAAAAAGATCTGTCGAACTCATATTATTTACGGCGTGAATATCTCGAAAACCCTGTTCAGGTTTTTGATCGCGAGCGGGAACCCCGGGCCTTTTTCCCCGTCTGTGTCTGTCGCGATGCCAGGATCCTTTTCATCGAGTTTTTCTATCACAATATCGCTGTCCCTGAAAAACAGCACCCGCTCGTCGTTCAAGTGATCCCCGGAGAGGACCTTCATAAAGAGCAGCGGCAGTTCACGCGGGGGGAACGCCCTGAATCCTATAAAGTCAAACAGCCCGTCGTCCGCCCTGGCCCCCGGGGAAAGCCCTTCAAAGCCCCCGCAGCCGGAACTGTTGATGACAAGAAAGAAGTACAGGCTTTCGGTGTACACGCCGGCGGAATTGCTGATTTTTACCTTAAACGGGACAAGGTTCGGGAGTTGCTCAAGGCCCTTGATATAATACGCCAGCTTGCCGAAGGTGTTTTTAAAGCTTGAGTCCACGCTCCGCGAAATATTGGAAAACATGCCCGCGGCGCAGACGTTGACAAAATACGCGCCGCCGTTTACAAGGCCCAGATCGATCTTTGCCGTGCGGCCTCCCGCTATGACGTCGACGGCTTTTTTCGGGTTCTGGGGCAGCTTCATGAAAGAGGCGAAATCGTTGGCCGTGCCGGAAGGGATAATGCCCAGCGGCGCGCGGAGGCCGTTTGCCATCATGGCGTTGACGGCCTGATTGACGCTGCCGTCCCCGCCGGCTATCGCGAAGGCGTCGTACCCCACGTTTTTTAACGCCGCGATATGCCCGCCGATATCGCCGGGCCCCATGCTCTTCAAGACATGCGTCACATACCCGCCGAGCTGGAAACTGTGGATGCATTCGTCCAGCGCGGTTTTAAAGGTCCTGCTGCCCGCGGCCGGGTTGTAGATCAATAGCAGTTTTTTCATTGGTTTTTTCATTGGTTTTTCACCGGGCGTTGCCTCGTGATGATTTTGTCCAGTTCGCGCTCGATCTGCGCCCGCAAATCCTGGATATCATCATCGTCTTCATTCTCTATTATCGCCGTGGCGTGTCTGGCCAGCTCCTCAAACGGGGTTTGGGCGTTTAAGCGCGCGGCGGCGTCCCCGGGCGTCAGGCCGTCCCGGCGCATGACCCTGGCGAGCCGCCTATCATAACCGGCGCGCACGGCCCAGACGCCGTCGCAGTAGCTGTGCAGGCCCGCCTCGATCAGCAGCGGCGCGTCCATGGCGATGAGGGCATAGCCGGCTTTGACGGCCTTTTCTTTTAATTCCAGCATCTCCCTGATGATATATTTATGCGTTATATCTACCAATATGCCACGTTTTGCATCATCCGCGAAAATTACGCGCCCCAGGCGCTTGCGGTCGATCTCGCCGCCGGCGCCCAGTACGCCGGGGCCGAAAACGCCGACGATTTCATCGTACGCGCCGGACGCGCCGGAATCCTTTAAGAGTATGTCGTGCGCGATCTTATCCGCGTCGATTATGAACGCGCCTTTATCCCGCAGGATGTCGCACACGCTGGATTTGCCGCAGCCGGAATTGCCCGTCACACCGATCGTCACGGCCTTTTTGGTGGGGCTATTTCGCGTCATACCAGGTCTCACCCTCGTGGAAATCCGCCGTCAGTTCGACCTTGAGGCTGACGGCGCTCTCCATCTCCTCCTTGGCCATGCGGCGCACATATTCCAGCTCGTCGCGGCGCGCCTCTATCAGCAGCTCGTCGTGCACCTGCAAGATGAGCCGGGATTTGAGCCCCTCGCGCTTTAAGCGGGCGTGGATATTGACCATGGCGATCTTGATGATGTCCGCCGCGCTGCCCTGTATGGGCATATTCATGGCCACGCGCGCGCCGAACGAGCGCTGGATGAAGTTTGAGCTGAACAGCTCCGGGATCTCGCGGCGGCGCATAAAGATCGTCTGCGCGTAGCCGTCCCGCTCGGCGTCGCGCACGACGCCGTCCAGATACTCTTTGACGCGCGGGTATTTCTCAAAATAACCCTTTATATACCTGTCCGCCTGATTCGCGCTGATGTTCAGGTCATGGCTTAAGCTGAAGGAGCCGATGCCGTAAACGATGCCGAAATTGACCGCCTTGGCGTTGCTCCTCTGGAGCGGCGTCACCTCCTCGAACGGCGTATAAAACACCTGGGACGCGGTCAGGCGGTGTATGTCCTGCCCCTCGTTAAAGGCGCGGATAAACGTCTCGTCGCCGGAGATATGCGCGAGCACGCGCAGCTCGATCTGGCTGTAATCGCCGTCCAGGAAGATATGATTCTCGTCCGACGGCACGAACACCTTGCGCAGCAGCCGGCCCAGTTCCAGCTTTATCGGGATGTTCTGGAGGTTGGGCTCGGAGCTGGATATACGCCCGGTGGAGGCGACGGTCTGGTTGAACGTCGAGTGTATCTTGCCGTCGGCCGGGTCTATGACCGCCAGGAGGCCGTCGACGTAAGTGGATTTGAGCTTGGCGTACGTGCGGTATTCCAGGATTTTCGGGATTATGGGGTGCTTGGTTTTGAGGTTTTCCAGCACGTCCGCCGCCGTGGAATAGCCCTGGGTCGTCTTCTTCGTGCCCTTGAGGCCCAGTTTTTCAAACAGTATGACCGAGAGCTGCATCGGGGAATTGACGTTGAATACCTCGCCGGCCAGCGCGCAGATCTCCTCCGTGAGCCGGACGATATGGGCGTCCAGCCCCTTGCCGTACTCGGTCAGGGCGTCCCTGTCCACGCGTATGCCGTGAGCCTGCATATCCGCCAGCACCCGCGCCAGCGGCAGCTCGATCTTATAATACAGCTCGTCCTGGCCGTTCTCTGTGAGGCGCCGCCGGATGGCGGGGTAAGCCTTAAATGCTATCTCCGCGCGCCCCAAGGCGTAACCCGCCAGTTCATCCGGGCTGACCGCCGCGGGGGATACGCGCTTTTTGCCCTTGCCCAGCAGCTCGTCCGCGGTCTTTAAATCCTCAAACCCCTCAAGCCCCGCGGCCCGCGCGACGTCGGCGGCGTCATACTCCCCGCGGTTGGCGTCCAGGATATACGCGCCCAGCATGCAGTCAAAATCCGCCGTAAAATCAAGGCCGTACCTGCGCAGGAACGTCAGCGCGCTCTTGTAGTCCAGGACGAGCTTTTTGGCCCCGCTTTCGAACAGCGGGCGGCATATATCAACTGCCGCGGCCGCGCTCAGTCCGGCGGACGCGCGGAGAAACGCGCTCCTCCGCGCGTCCTGCGCGTCCTGCGAATAAACGGCCGCACCCGCGAAAACGCCGTCCAGCTCCAGGAATTCGAACGCGACCGCCTGATCCGGCCCGAGATGATCCATAAAATCCCGTACAAACCCGCGCGCTGCGCCCTCGTCCTCGTAAACCTCGTGCTTCGCCGCCCCGGCGGGCTTTTCCGGCCTCTCAAACCGCCCCAGCATACTCTTGAAGTCCAGCTTGCGCACGGCCTCGCGCGCCTCCGGCGTGTAAATGCCGTCCGGGCCGGTTTCTTTGATGGAATCCAGCATGAAACCCAGCGGGACGCCGGTGTCTATCGTCGCCAGCCGCCTGCTCATGACGGCCTGCTCCGCGTATTCCCGCAGGGCCTTGCCGGCCTTGGGCGGCCTGATCCTGTCCGCTTTTTCTATGGCGCTCTCCAGGCTGCCGAAGTCCTGAATGATCTTTGTGGCCGTCTTTTCGCCGATGCCCGGCACGCCGGGGATGTTGTCGGAGACGTCGCCCATCAGCGCCTTGACGTCGATATACTCCGCGGGCGTGACGCCCATCGCGGATTTCACGTCCGCCGCGCGGTAATCCTCGACGTCCGTCCTGCCGCCCTTGGTCTTGGGTATGCGTATCATGACCTTGTCCGTGGCGAGCTGCAAGAGATCCCTGTCCCCGGAGACGATGACGACGTCCAGCCCGGCCCGCTCACCCATGAGCGCCAGCGTGCCCAGTATGTCGTCCGCCTCAAAGCCGGGCGTCTCCGCGATGGCGATGTTCATCGCCCGCAGGATATTTTTCAGCATGGTGAGCTGCGGCCGGAGCTCCATGGGCATGGGCTTGCGCGTGCCCTTGTAATCCGCGAATATCTTGACGCGGAACGTCGGCCCGGGCAGATCAAAGGCCACCGCCAGGTAAGCGGGCCGCTCCTCCTCATAGAATTTAAACAGGATGTTCAGAAAGCCGTAAACCGCGTTGGTATACTCGCCGTCGTCGCTGGAGAGCAGCGGGATGGCGTAAAAGGCGCGGTTTATTATGCTGTTGCCGTCTATCAGCATCATCTTTGCCATGTTTTCTTTAACCTCTTTATCACAATTATCGCCAGCAGGACGCCCACTCCAAACAGCACTATGGTCCCGCCGGGCTTGGCGCCGGTATAGAAGGCTATGGTCAGGCCCAGCGCCGTAAACAGCATGGCGAACACCACGGACATGATCATCGTCTTTTTATAGCTCTTTGAAACCATCATGGCGCAGGCGATGGGTATGACTATCAGCGAGGACACCACCAGCGCGCCCACCGTGCGGGCGGACACCGAGACGACCACCGCCGTCAGCACGGAAAACACCACGTTTATCCGGTTCACCGGGATGCCGGAGAGCATCGCCCCCTCCTCGTCAAACGCGATGAAAAACAACTCGTTATATAAAAGCAGCGATACGACGATGACGACGGCGCTCAGGCCAATGACCAGGTACAGCTCAAAATCCGTTATGGCTATGATGCTGCCGAACAGGAAGTTGTTGAAATTGGCCGTATTGCTCACCAGGCCGGAAAATATGGCCGCAAGCCCCACCCCCAGCGACAGGATCACGTTTGTGGCGATGTCCGAAAACCTGGGGAAGGCCTTGCGCATATACTCGATGGTGAGCGCGGCGGCTATGGAGAGGATCACCGCGGCCAGTATCGGGTTCATGCCCATGACCAGGCCGACGGCGACGCCGCCCAGGCTCACGTGGGAGAGCGCCTCCCCGGTCGTCGCCAGGCGTTTGAGCACGACGACCAGCCCCACGCACGGGATTATGACCGATATAAATATCGAAACAATGAAAGCCCGCTGCATAAAGTCATAGCTGAACATGTTCATACGGCGATTATACCTCGATTATACCGCGATTGTTATTGGTATGCTTATTCGCGCTGTCGGTGAGCTCCTGCTGGAAATGGTCGTTTGCCGTCATCTTCGCCATGCCCTGCCCCTCGAACATGATGATCTTGTTGGAATGGGTCAGTATGGACGGCAGATCATGCGTTATCATGATGACGGTCATGCGCTGCTCGCGGTTTAACCGCGCCAGCAGGCAGCATATGGTGTCCACCGTCTTGGTGTCTATGCCGGCCGTCGGCTCATCCAGCAGCATCAGGTCCGGCCTGGAATAAAGCGCCCGCGCGATGAACACGCGCTGCTGCTGCCCGCCGGACAGCTCCCCGATCAGCTTCCCGCGCAGGTCCGAGAGCCCGACGACGTCCAGGCAGTCCGCCGCGCGCTCCCTCTCGGCCTTTGAATGCCCCCCGAGCAGGCTGCATCGGCGGTGATTCGCCAGGACTATCTCCTCCACCGTGGCGGGAAAGCCGGCCTTTGAGGCGCCGGCGCTCTGCGAGATGTACGAGATGCCGCGCCTGTCGGTGTTCTCCGCGCCGTCTTTATTATACAGGCGGACGACGCCCTCCGAGGGCTTCAACAGGCCCACGATGAGCTTCAACAGCGTGCTCTTGCCCGTGCCGTTTCCGCCCAGGACGCTGATAAAATCGCCCTTTTCGGCGCGGAAGCTGACGCCGCTCAGGACGTTTCCGGAGCCGTATGAAAATGAAAGCGATTCGACCGATAGAATATCCATGGCGCACCTATATTACAGCGTTTTAATCCAGCGCGGTTTTCAGCGCCGTTAAATTCCTCTCCATGCACTCAAAATAATCCATGTCCGGCTGGCCCGCCGGAGCGCCCTCAAAGGTGTACAGCGTCAGTATGCCGGCGCCCGTTTCATTGGCGACGGTCTCTATGGCCTTGGGGCTGTCCAGTTCGTCCTTAAAGACGTATTTGATCCCGTTTTGCCTGATATAATCCACCGTACGGGCCAGGAAGGCGGGCGAGGGCTCGCGCTCCTCGCCGTTTTCGTCCAGGGCGATCATGTTGAGGCCGTAGCGCTTGCAGAGATAGGCGTAGGCGTTGTGCGCGGCGACGATATCCCTTGACGCGAATCCGCTCACCGCCTGTCTGTATTCGCCGTCCAGCGCGCCCAGTTTCGCGGTCAGCGCGCCCAGGTTGCCCTCATAATACGGGCCGTTATCCGGGTCCGCGGCCTCGAGGGCCCCGGCTATGGCGCGCATCTGGCTCCCGGCGTATACCGGGTCCAGCCACAGATGGGGCTGGGACGCGTCGATTATGGGCAGGCCGGCGGAGGCGTCCACGAATATGACATGGCCGTTCAGGTTCTGCCGGAGGTTGTCTATAAAGCCCTCCATGCCCGCGCCGTTGTACACAAAGATATCGGCGGAGCACAGGGCCGCCATATCCCTTGTGGAAGGCTCCCAGGCGTGCGGCTCGACGCCCGGCGGGACGAGATTTGTCACGTCGGCCCGGTCCCCAGCTACGGCCTTTGTGAATTGGTACATCGCGTAAAAGGAGGTGTAAACCGCGAGCCGCCTGTTGTTTCGCGCGCCGTCCCCGGCGGAGGCCGTGCTCACGCACCCGCTCAAGAGCGCCGCGCAGATAAGCGCCGCCAGTATGGACGCCGTGACAGATCTATTCCTGATTATCGCCATTGCCACCTTTCACGTTTTCTTTATCGAGTATCTGCCTGACGGCGTCCCTCAACGAGACGCCCTCCTTGCGAAGCCTTACGACTTCATTGATGAAAAACCTGTCGTTGTAATCTATGTCCGCCAAAAAGCCCGTTTCTCCGTCCGAATAACGCACGATGCCGCCGGGTTCCGGCCGCCGCGCGGCCCCGCTCTGGTTCAGGCCATCAAAGAGCTGCCTGGCCCTCTGCACGATGCCCTCCGGCATGCCCGCGACCTGCGCGGCGTGCAGCCCGAAGCTGCCATCCGCGGCCTTTCTGGCCAGCCGCCTGTCGTAGACCAGGACCCCGTCCTTTTCCGTCAGGCTCATCGAGTAATTGTGCACCCCCGGCAGCCGGCCCTCAAGCTCCGTGAGCTCGTGGTAATGCGTGGCGAACATGGTCTTGGCCTTTATCACGTTGACGATATGCTCCAGTACGGACCAGGCGATGCACAGCCCGTCGTAAGTGCTGGTGCCGCGGCCGACCTCGTCGAGTATTATCAGGCTGCGGGCGGTGGCGTTTTCCATGATATTGGCCACTTCGTTCATTTCGACCATAAAGGTGCTCTGCCCCGAAGCCAAATCGTCGGAGGCGCCGGCCCGGGTGAATATCTTATCGCAGACGCTGATTTTCGCGTAAGAGGCGGGCACAAAGCCGCCCATCTGCGCCATGATTATTATCTGCGCGGTCTGCCGCATATATGTGGACTTTCCGGCCATGTTGGGGCCGGTTATGATGGCGAGGCTGCGGCCCTCGCCGAGGTATGTATCGTTGGGGACATAGCCCTCCGTCATCAGCTCCACCACCGGGTGCCTGCCGCCGACGATATCTATGACGCCCTGATCCGATGTATCCGGCGCGCCGGATATTACGGCCGGCCTGACGTACCCGTTTTCCCGGGCGGCCTGCGCCAGAGAGCACAGCGCGTCCAATGTGGCAGCCATGTACGACGTGAGCTGCAGCCGGTTTATCTGCCGCCGCAGGGCGTCGAAGACGGAGCGCATGGCCCGCTCCCCGCATTCCGAGAGCCGCTGCCCGACCAGCGCCAGCCCGCTCTCCAGCTCCAGGAGCTCCTGCGTCACGTAGCGCTCGCTGCCGGTGAGCGTTTGCCGCCTTATGTAATCCGCGGGTATGTTCTGCGCGCTCCGGCTCAGTTCGATATAATAGCCGAAAGCCTTGTTGTTTGAGATCTTAAGGTTTTTATTGCCCGTGCGCCCGCGCTCTTTCTCCTCGAGCTGCCCGACGCGCTCATTGAGGCCCGCCGCGGCCTCGAATGCCGCGTCATATTCGTCCGAAAACCCCTTGTTCACGAGCCGTTTTATCCCGCGCCCCAAGGCGTCCGCGGCCTGATCGTCATCCGGGCTGTTTGGCAGCGCCCGCGCCAGCTCCGCGCCGATGTCAGAGAGGTCGTCAAAGGCGGAGGCCAGCTCTTTGAGCAGGCCGGTTTGCGCCGGTATGAGCTGCTTTATGCCGGGCAGCGGTCCCAACGACGCGGCGACGGCGCACAACTGAGCCGCGCCGACGTCTTCGAGCGCAACGCGCATGGCCAGCCGTTCCAGGTCCTTTACGCCGCCCAGCAGGTCCATAAGACGCGCGCGGGCCTCATCGCCGCGCAACAGGGCGTCCACCGCGTCGAGGCGCCTGTTGATCTGCTCCGGGTCCGTCAGGGGCTGCTCCAGCCAGCGGCGCAGGCAGCGCGCGCCCATGGGCGTGCGGGTCTTATCCAGCACGGACAGCAGCGTGGCCTTTCTGCCGCCGTCCCGCAGGCTCGCGGTCAGCTCCAGGTTGCGGCGCGAGCCCGCGTCTATGCCCAGGTATCTGTTCTTGGAGTAATAGCGTATGTTCCTGATAAAATTCAGACAGTCTTTTTGCGTGTATTCTATATAATAATACAGCCCGCCCGCGGCGCGTACGCCGTCCAGATTCTCCCCGAAGCCGAAGCGCCTTAAATCCCTGAACCTCGGGTCTTCCGCGAGGCGCTTCTCGGCCGCTTTTATGCCGAATATTTTATCGGGCAGGGCCTGGCAGTCCAGGCCGAATTGCCGCTTTATATCCGCCGCGCGGGAGAAGCCGGCGTTCGTTACGAGCTCTTTCGGGTTGAGTTTGGCGATCTCGTCAAATACCTTTTTGTACTCGGAGGCGGAGAAATCGGTGATGCGGAACTCGCCCGTGGTGATATCCGCGCAGGCCAGCCCGTATCCGGCGTCCTCAAATACGCACATGAGGTAGTTGTTGCTGCGCTCGTCGAGGGCGCTCTCGTCCGTCAGGGTGCCGGGGGTGACGACGCGCGTGACCTCGCGCCTCAGGACGCCGCCGGACCCGCCCGGCTCGTCTAGCTGCTCGCAGACGGCCGCCTTATATCCCAGGCCCGCCAGCTTTGAAAGGTACTGCTCCAGCGAATGGCGCGGCACGCCGCACATCTTCGCGCGCTCGCCGCCGCCGATATCGCGCCCGGTGAGCGTCAGCCCCAACAACGCCGACGCGGTCACGGCGTCGTCAAAAAACAGCTCATAAAAATCGCCGAGCCTGAAAAACAGGAGGCAGTCATGATACCGATCCTTGACCTCAAAATATTGTTCCATCACACCGGTCATATAATCTCTCCAGACACCGTTTCCCCAAGAAAGTAGAACGTCCTGCAATCGGTGAGCTTTACGTCTGTAAACCGTCCGATCAAGTCATCCGGGCCTTTTATATGTACCAGCCCGCCCCAATCCGTCCGGCAGATAAGCGCCCCGGGGCCGGACCCCTTTTCATCGACGAGAACTTCGGCCGTCTCACCCAGGTGAGACTTATTGATTTCCAGAAATATCGGGTTCAGCGTGTCCAGCAGGCGGTCAAAGCGGGCCCGGGCGATGTCCGGAGGGACCTGGCCCGGCATATCCGCCGCCGGCGTGCCGGAGCGCTTTGAATATAAAAAGGTGAAGGCGCCGGAGAAGCGCGCCTGGCGGACGGCGTCCAGCGTATCCTCAAAATCGGCCTCGGTCTCGCCCGGAAAGCCTACGATGATATCCGTGGTTATCGCGGCGCCGGGCATCCGCGCGCGTATCTCGCCGATCAGCCCGAGGTACTGCTCCCTTGTGTAACGCCTGTTCATAAGGCGCAGGATTTCGGTGCTGCCGGATTGCAGCGGCAGATGGATGTGCCTGCAGACCCGGACGCAGTCGCGCATGGCCGAGATCAGGGCGGGCGAGAGGTCCTTCGGGTGGGACGTCATGAAGCGTATGCGCCGGATGCCCGTGCCCTCGCAGGCGCGGTCCACGAGCCGCAGCAGGGCCGGAAAATCGACCTTTTCGCCGCCGGGATGCCGGAGCGCGCCGGCGTATGAATTGACGTTCTGCCCCAGCAGCATGATCTCCCGCACGCCGTCCCGCGCCAGCGCCCCGACCTCATTTATTATATCCGGCGCGGGGCGGCTCCTCTCGCGCCCCCGCACATACGGCACTATGCAGTACGAACAGAAGTTGTCGCAGCCGTACATGATGTTGACGCCGGCCTTGTGGGCGAACTGGCGTCTGTCGAGCCGCGCGTCGTGCCCGGCGCCGTCCCTGTCCTCGCGCCAGATGTCGATGATCTGCCCGCCCGTCTCCATATGGGACAGCAGCAGCTCCGGGAAGCGGTGCAGATTAAACGTGCCGAATATGATATCCACATACCGGTGCGACCGCCTGATCCTCTCGACGGCCGCGTCCTGCTGCATCATGCAGCCGCACAGCGCCACCGTGAGCCCCCGGTTTTGCGCCCGGCGCAGATCCTTCTCATGCTTTAAAACGCTCAGGTTGCCGTATATCCTGTTCTCCGCGCTCTCGCGAACGCAGCAGGTGTTGTATATCACGAGATCGGCCTGCTTCTCGTCCGCGGCCTGTTCAAAACCCATGCCGAACAACGCGCCGGCCAGGCCCTCCGAATCGTGCGCGTTCATCTGGCAGCCGAAGGTCTGTACGCGGAAAAGGCGTCTTCGCCCCGTATCCCTGAAATACTCGTCGTTAAGCCGCCGCACCGCCAGCGCCGCGTCAGACGCCCCGTCCCGCCCCGTTCCGCGCGTTAACAGAACGGCCGTATCATCCCGAGCAGCCTGTATCAAAAGCACCCTCCGCAATCATTTTTCTAACCTCTAACCTCTATCTTCTATCCTCTGGCCTCTTGCCTGTACTCCTGCGTCGATCTTCCGTCGTGCTGCCTGAAAATGCTCCTGAAATGGCGCACGTCGTTGTAACCCACGGAACCGGCGATAGCCTCGTCGTCCAGGTTTGTCTCGCGCAGCAGGCGCCGGGCCTCCCCGACGCGTATGTTGACCAGGAAATCCATGGGGCGCATGCCGGCGTGCTTCTCAAAGGCCCTTGTGAGATATTCCGGCGTCGCGCCCAGTTCCGGCGCGACCTTTGAGATATAAAACGGTTTGGCGTAAAAACGCCTCAAATATTCTTTGGCCCGGTTTACGAGCTCCGGGGCGCGCCTGTCCCTGTCGGCCAGAGCAAAATCGCAAAACCGCCTCAGGGCGCCGTCCAGATACGCGAACGCCCGGTCTGTATCGCCCAGCTTCATGATCTCGCCGGTGTTGAAATAATCGGCCATCTGCGGCTCTTTGATGAAGTTTTGCAGGGCGGCGCAGCGGTTTATGGAGAAGACGACGCTTAAAATAAGCTTGGGCAGCAGCCCGTCGGGGAGCGGCCCGGAATTTTTCAGCGCGCCGGACATATCGTTCAGTATCGCCTTGCATTCATTGTATTCACCGATGGCGGCGGCATATGCCAGTTCCGCCTCTTTTTCCGCCGGATAGCGGTACGCGGCGGCGCTGCCGCCCGGTTCCGCGTAATCTATGTGTATCACGGAGTTATGCCCCATGATAAAGCGGTATTTAAGGGCTCTCTCGGCCTCTTTATAGGATACGGCTATATCGCTCAGGCTCTGATACCACCTGCCGACCCCGACGGAGAAGCTTGTCCGCGCGTCCTTGGCGACGCCGAGCCTTAAGTCCTCCGCTATATCGGCGGCCTGTTTGGCGGTATAATACCCCGAGAGGATGACCGCCATGGAGTCAAACGCGCGGACAAACGCCCTGCAGGCGTGCCCCGGGAGCTTTTCCCGCGCGGACAGCAGGGCCTTATAGATCAGCGTGTATTTTTCCCTTTGGGCGAGCCGCCGGAAATGGTCCGCGCGCACGGACATGACGGTAAAACCCTTATCGGGTTTGAGATCGTCGATATTGAAAAATCTCAGGCCCGCCGCGGCCTCCCCCTCATCCTCCATATCCCCGCTGAGCAGGCTGAGCAGGAACACGCGCTCATACGTGCCGATCTCGCCCCAATAGCGCCCCAGGACGTCCTCCTCGCTCCTCCGCTCGTCCTCGGCCCGCTTAAAATAGGATTCGGCTTCCGTCATCACGCGGTGGAAATCGATCTGTTTTACGGGGCGGTACAGATAGTCCAGCACGCCGTACGCCAGGCTCCCGCGCATATAGTCGGAATCGTTGTAATTACCGTAAATAATAAAGCGCAGGCTTGGGTAAAGCGTGTGTATGTCGCGCATTACATTAAAGAGGGCCGTGCCCGGAAAGCGCACGTCCATGAGGATCAGATCGGGCCGGACGCGCCGCACCGCCTCCAGCACGTCCTTGCCGGCGTCGCTTAAGACGCTCACATCCCGGATATCGGGAAAGAACGTTCTGACGTTGCCCTGAAAATGCCTCACCGATTCCATATCGCTGTCCACGATAAGCAGTTTTATCATTTGATCTCCTGAGCCTCCGCTGATCCTCCCCCATATAATCCCATATTAATGATTATACCAGCCGCGGGGGCGAATATGCAACATTTTTTTGGATCACGCGCAAAAGAGTACGGGAAACCGTTATGGATTGCGATATGGCGATATAGTTGCCGACGGCAAGTACCCGATACCCCCGATCGTTTGAATCACCGCCGCCGTTTTCGGGGCGTGAGTTTATTCGTCGTATTCGCAGCCTGAACCGTCAGGGCCGGTTCCCGGCGGCGGCGAATCGTCCTGCCAATCGCGGTAAGGATCGCGCGGATATGGTCCATGCGAGCGCGGGCCGTGCGGCGGCGGGCCAAAGGGGCCATGCGGCGGCGGAGGCGGAAAATCGTGCGGGCCGAAACGCGGGCGGCGGGGCTCACGCCCGAAATCGTCGTACAGCCGCCCGCCGTCCCCGGCGTCGGGCTCATCGCCAAGCCGCTCTTCCAGCGCAGCGATTACGCGGTCGAGGTAGTCCCCGAACGCCGCCTGCTCCTCCTCGTTCAGGCCGCCGAACAAGCCGCCGAAATCCATATCCATATGCCGCTCGTTTTTGCCCTTTTCCGTCAGGCGGATCATTATGGACCGTTTGTCCGTCTCTGAGGGCGTCCGGGTTATATAACCGTTCCGTTCCAGCTTGCTCAGCAGCTCGTTGAGCGATTGATGCCTGATGGCGAGCAGGAAAGACAAATCCTTCATGCTGATTTCCGGCTTCATTTTCAATACCGCCAAAACCCGGCCCTGTCCGCGCGTCGGATCGCCCATCGGGCCGTATTCCGCGTGATGGCGCAGGTGCTGCCGCTGCAAAAGCCATTGCAGCCTCGACAGTTTTTCATACAGTTCTGTGTACATGTTATCCATGTCGGCCTCCTTGAAGTGATATGAGTGATGTAGTTTAGGTACCTGCATATATTATGCAGGTACCTAAGTCATTTGTCAAGTGTTTTTTTGCAGGTACCTAAATATTTTCGCCAAAAGAAACAGTTTACAGAATTGCCCGCTTTATGTTACAATATACATGATTTCAGAAACTGCGCGGCGCGGCGATTTATCGCGATTGGACTGATTAGACTGTGATAGGGCTGTGATAGGGCTGTGATCGAAAAAAAGAGAATCATCGCGATGTCCAAGCTGGCTGTATACGACAAAAACCGCGGGCGGGCGGACCGGCGCATAACGTCATTTTTCAGGACGGATTATATCTACCGCAGGAATTTTATGGCGCGCCTGACCGCTTTTTTCGGATGCGCCATAGTATTGAGCTTTGTCCTTTGGCATAAAATTACTATTGATCACGTCGACATCGGCCAGATCGATTTCAGGGCGTTCGCCGTTGAATCCGCGTTTTTTGCCGCGGTGGTCATGATCATATACACCGCCGTCAGTTCGGTCAAAGCCATGCGCGAGTATGACGAGGCCAACGCCCGGCAGAAGAAATATTATTCCGCCCTCGGCCGGCTTGACGAGAAGGCGGTACAGGCCGAACGCCCGGCCCGCTCAGACGGGCGCCCCGGCGTGACATATCCGGGCAGAACGGGCTTTGATACGGCGGGCGCGGCGGATACGGCGAGGATAGACCGCGCGCGGCCGGACCGCGCGGGCACAGACTGATCCGCGGGTGGATATAAACGCAGGCATCCTGCTGGAGGCAAATACGGAATGATGGACAACATCTTGCTGTTGAGAGAGAACGCCGTCGATATCTATAAAAATTATGAAACAGCCATCAGGCTTTTCGCGAAGTTTCTCATGGGGCTGATCCTGTTTACCGTTATCGGCAATATCGATTACCTGAGCCCGGGCTTCGCGTTTATCGGCAAGCCGCAATTCTCCCTGCCGATCAATCTCGCGCTGAGTTTTTTATTCACGTTTCTGCCCGCGACGCTGGCCTTTCTGACGGTTATCGCCGATATCGCGGCGCGCCTCTCGGCCGCGCCGGAGATCTGCGTGATTGTCACGCTGCTCATGCTGTGCGTGGAGCTGTTTTACGTGCGCATGGCCCCGAGGGAGAGCTTTTTGATCATTGTCACGGTCCTGCTGTTTTATTTTAAACTGCCTTACATAGCCCCGCTTATGGCCGGCCTGTATTTCGGCATGACCAGCGCGGTGCCCGTCGCGCTCGGCGTGTGTATCTGGAGTTTTGCCGGCGTGGTGAAAAACGCCGTCGAGGCCACGGCGTCCTCGGGCTTTGACATAACGCAGCTCCCGGCGGCCTTTGGCGCGGCTTACGCCGCCATATTGAGCGGTTTCACGGCGAATTTCTCATGGGCCGTCACGGCCTTTATCTTTTGCGTGGTGATATTGGCCGTCAATATGATCTCACGCCTCTCAGTGAACCACTCAAAGGATTTCGCGCTGGCGCTGGGATGCGTGCTGTGCGTGGTCTCGTTCCTGGTGGTGATACTGATAGTCAGCGCCGATATCGGCATACCGGGCATGCTGATATCCACCGTAATATCCGGGCTCATCGTGCGGGCGGTCATGTTTTTTGACTGCGTGCTGGATTACAGGCAGGTGGAGAGGGTACAGCTCGAGGACAACGACAATTACTATTACGTCAAGATCGTCCCCAAGATCGTGCCGCACAGGCGCACGGGCGCGCTGAAACGCATAACCAGGGGCTAGGTAGGGCTTAAAAGTCAGGGTGATTGTGAATGCTGCTGGATTATTTTAAAAACTATATGATGGACGTCAGCCTGTCCTTTAAAAGCCTGCAGGGCGTCACTTTAAACGACGCCCTTGATATTCTGATCGTCGCTTTTTTTGCGTACAAGGTCATCATCTGGATACGCGACACGCGCACGTGGTCCCTTTTAAAAGGCTTTTTCTTTCTTATCCTGGCGAGCGCCGCCTCATACTTCTTCAAGCTGACCACGGTTTCGTGGCTTATCACCAATACCTTCAGCGTGGGTTTGATCGCGCTGATCGTCATATTTCAGCCGGAGCTCAGGAAGGCGCTGGAACAGTTGGGCAAGGGCAAGGTCAGCGTCAATCTGGGCAGCGCGCAGGCCTCGGCCAACCTGACCCCGCAGTCCGCGAACGGCATCATCGAGGCCACCCTGGAGCTCTCCGAAGATCAGACAGGCGCGCTGATCATAATAGAACAGGGCGTGCCGCTGGGCGATCACGAGCAGACGGGCATATACCTGGACGCAGTCATCTCCGCGCAGCTTTTGGTCAACATCTTTGAGGACAAAACGCCTCTGCACGACGGCGCGGTGCTCATCCGCAACAACCGCATCGCCGCCGCCGCCTGCATACTGCCGCTGACGGAGCGCGAGATAGGCAAAAAACTGGGGACCAGGCACCGCGCCGCCGTCGGCGTCTCCGAGGTATCCGACGCCATCGCGATCGTCGTCTCGGAGGAGACGGCGACGATATCCGTGGCGAGCGGCGGGCTCTTGCGCCGCGGCTTCAAGCGCGACGAGCTCTTTACCCTGCTGAACAATCCGCAAATCAAGAGGCACGCCTTCTGGAAAGGACACGACGATGCTGAAAACGCTGAAAACCCTGAGCAAGACGCTGAACACGGAAATGCTTGACGATTTCTTCCGGAATTTTTTCCGGAATTTCTTCAAGAATTTCTTCTGGAAGGCCGTTTCGGTCGTTATCGCGCTGACGCTCTGGCTGGTGAGCATAAACATCAACAACCCGGTGCGCGAGCGGCAGCTCAGCGTCAGCCTCGGCGTGCAGAACGAGAGCCAGCTCATCAGCAACGGCTACACGCTCTTAAACCCCGACGCGGTCCACACCAGGAAGCTCAATCTCACTGTGGCCGCGCCCATTAAGAACCTGAACACTCTGAATCCCTCGCTGATCTCCGCCTATATAGATTTCAAGGACATCAATTTCGCCGAGATAAAGGACGTCTCCCAGCCCGTCCTGCTCAGCGTTCATTACAACACCTCGCTGCTGCCCAACCCCAGCGTGTATAAGATTGACGCCACCGCCACCCCGAATATAGCCGTCAGCCTTGACAATTATATCACCAGGTTGTTCGCCGTGAGACTGGGCACGAAGGGGACCATAAAGGACGGCTTCATACGCACCGGCCTGGACTATAACCCCAAGGAGATCGATATCTCCGGGCCGCAGAGCGTGCTGGACGGGATAACCTCCGTCACCGCGGAGGTCAACCTCGGCAACGCCGCGGACGACGTCGCGGTAAACTCGCCCATCGTCGTCAACAACAAGAACGGGCCGGTGACGGACAGGATCGATCTGAGCGACAGCACTTGCCATATTGTCGCGCAAATAAACAAGACCGCCACCGTGCCGATAGAAACCCCGGAGATATTCGGCAGGCCGGCAAACGGATACGCCCTGTCGGGCATCGGCATATCGATGAATTCCATCGCCATATACGGCAAGGAGCCGGATATCAACGGCCTGGACGCCCTGATCCTGGACCCCCTGGATATCTCCGGCATAACCGGGACCAAACAGTTCAATGTGGATCTGAACCCGCATTTCGCGGCGGCCCATGTCAAGCCGGCCGACGCGGCCCAGACGAGCCTCGTGGTGACTGTCAACGTGGTCCAGCTTCAATCGCGGTATATTCAGTATCCGACGAACCTGATCAAGGCGGATGTCGCCCAGGGGTCATACAGCGTCGCCCAGGATAACGTGCAGCTCCTGGTGCATGGCACGCCGTCCGATCTCGATAATTTACAGGCGGGGGATATAGCCGCGCAGATGACGGTCTCCGGGCTGCCGGCGGGCGCGAACAACGTCCCGGTGGACTTCAGGCCGCCCAGCGGCATAACGATAATCAACACCCCGGTCTACCTCTCCGTGGTCATCCCGCTCCCCCCGCAGCCGGTCCAGCAATCCACGGAGACCTCGGCCGGCGTGACGGAGCAGGCCGCCAACGCGGGACAAGCCGGCGGGACTGAGCAGGCCGGCGGGGCAGAGCCGGGCGCCGATACGGGGCAGGCCGCCAACGCGGAGCCGGGCGCCAATACAGAGCAGGCCACCGCCGGCGGAAACGCGGAAACAAACCCGGGCACAAGCGCGGATACAAACGTAGAAACGCCGGAATCGCTGCCGGGCTGACAGGCGGCCCCTTCATGACTGTGTCCCCGCCGGCCCCGCCGGTGACCCCGGAGCTGCGCATAACCGCCCGCGGGCTGGCGGTGTCGCGGGGGTTTGAGGCGCGGAGTTGATAAGATAATCGAGGCGATAGTGTGATCAACGACCGGTTTCACCCGACTGCGTTCATATCTTACTGCTGGGAAAGCGATTATCATAGCCGCTGGGTGGAGAATATTGCCGCGCGCCTGTGCGGGGACGGGATAGATGTGACACTGGACAAATGGCATCTTGAACCCGGCGACCGGCTGCCATTTTTTATGGAACGCTTGAAGGACAGCGATTTTGTGCTGTTTGTATGTACTCCCGCCTATAAACAAAAAAGCGACAGGCGGGAGGGCGGGTCCGGGTATGAAACCGACATAATCACTTCGCGGTTGCTGTATAACGAGGACGACCACCGCAAATACATACCCCTGCTGCGAAGGGGGGAATGGCCCCAGGTCGCGCCGGTATGGGCGCAGGGGAAATTTTATCTCGATTTCCGCGGGGAGCCATATATGGAGGAAAGCTACCGGAAGCTCCTTGAAACACTGTTCCGCATCGGCAACGCCGCCCCGGCTGTCGGGCCGCCGCCGATCATACAGCCCAGGGGGAGAAAGCGTCTGAACCTGGCAAATGATTTGCGAATAGGAGGGGAATAACGGTATGTCCGTTGGGGGTCCTCGCAATTATGAAGGATGGTAAAGGAACCGGCAAAACGGCAATGCTCACGGCTCTGAGTACAGTTTCATCACATATTTCAGCAATTTTGATAGCGCCGGTTATTATTGCAGTCATCTTACACAGTGTATATGTGCGGAATCAGTTTCTGGATGTTGCCCGCTGGGTGTTTTTAATAACATTTGCGGTTTCAGGGATACTATTTGTTATTTCTTCTATAGCATCAGATGCGCGCGCGTCTGATAAACATATCGACAGGGATAAGAAGCCGCCTGATCAAGGCGCTGCCGGCGATACCGGGGTGCCGGTTGTGTCCGCGCCTTTAGGGGGTTCCACAGTCAGGGCCTGTCCTCTCCCGGAAGAGGGGAGCGGGATTGTATTCCATACGCTTCATACAAGCATGGATCTGTTGCCCCCGGCCGAACTGCCCGGCGAATGCCGTGTGGTGAGCACGTCATACGCGTCGTATCAATACTCGCAAAAGGCTTTATATGAGGTTAAGGTTATGTTTTCGTTACATAACCTCACGGATGAAACCGTCAGATTATATGATATCCACGCGCGGCTGTATCTTGTTAAAACCAGGCCGCCGATACCTTACCTGAGTCTCGGATATGTGCAGAGTTACCGGATAGATCTGTTATCCGACAATTCCATACTCGACAGCGGTATTGTCTACAATGTTTTGCCGAAAGCCGGGTTGTACATAGACCTGTTGATGGAATCCGGTTATTACGATGAGGCTGAAGGCAGTTTGCTTGTTTTCGGTTTGGAGACAGATGTTGAGGCCGCTGCTGCAGAGCGGGGTTTTGCCAGATACCGTATCCCTTCCGATAAAATATACGCGTTGCAGTACATGGGAAGGAAAAGCAAGTATACTATGATCACGGCGCTGGATGGCGCGGCGATACAGGCCAAGAGCAAACCGATCTACCCGGAGCTTATGGAAATATGGAAGAAACATACAAATGAGCGTTTGCAAAAACTTGAATAATATTTCCATACCGCATGCAATTTAATAAACGCTGTTGTGAGAAGGACGTGAAGCGGATAAACTTGTTATAAGAGCAATTGAGGCCGGAAATCGCGGAGATATATATAAATAATCAAAAGATACGGGAGGAAGCAGCGTGCAGTACAATTTTACGGAAATCGAGAAGAAATGGCGCAGGAACTGGGAAAACAAGCCGATCAACGAATATGACGGCGGCAAGCCGAACTTTTACTGTCTGGACATGTTCCCGTACCCCTCGGGCAGCGGCCTGCACGTGGGGCATTGGCGGGGGTATGTATTGAGCGACGTGCTCAGCCGGTACAAGATCTTGCAGGGGTTTAACGTATTGCACCCGATGGGCTGGGACGCCTTCGGCCTGCCGGCGGAGAATTACGCCATCAAAACCGGCACGCACCCGGCCGCCAGCACCGCCGCCAACATAGTCAACGCCAAGCGCCAGTTGCACGACATCAGCGCGGTGTATGACTGGAGCCGGGAATTTTCCACCACGGACCCGGATTATTACAAATGGACGCAGTGGATATTTGTTCAGATGTTTAAAAACGGGCTGGCCTATGAAAAGGAGATGCCGCTGAACTGGTGCCCCGCCTGCAAGTGCGTCCTGGCCAACGAGGAGGCCGTAAACGGCGTGTGCGACCGCTGCGGCGCGACGGTCACCAAGAAGAACCTGCGCCAGTGGATGCTCAGGATCACCCGGTACGCGGACAGGCTGCTGGAGGGCCTGAACGGCCTGGACTGGCCGGAGAAGGTCGTTAAGATGCAGACGGACTGGATCGGCAAGTCCTATGGGGCGGAGATAGACTTCGCTATCAAGGATTTTGAAATCGACGGGCGCGCGGGATACCTCAAGGTATTTACGACCCGCCCGGACACCCTGTTCGGCGCGACGTTCATGGTCATATCGCCGGAGCACAGCCTGGCGCGGGCGCTGGCGACGCCCGAGAACAGGGACGCCGTGGAGGCGTACGTGTACGCGGCCAGCACAAAATCCTCCGTGGACAGGGTCTCCGGCAAGGAAAAGACCGGCGTGTTCACCGGCAGTTATTGTATAAACCCCGTAAACGGCGAAAAAACCCCGATATGGGTGTCGGACTATGTGCTGGCGGATTACGGCACCGGCGCCATCATGTGCGTCCCCGGCCATGACGACCGCGACTTCGAATTCGCCAAGGCGTTCGGCCTGCCCATAGTCCAGGTCATCTCAGAGGACGGGACATGCGGGGAGCTCACGGAGGCTTATCTGGGCGACGGCGTGCTGGTCAATTCGGGCTTTATAAACGGCATGGACGTCGAGGGCGCGAAACGCGCGGTCACGGATTTCCTGGCCGAAAAGGGCGTCGGCAAGCGGACCGTCAATTACAAGCTGCGGGACTGGGTGTTCTCGCGCCAGCGCTACTGGGGCGAGCCCATCCCCATTGTGCACTGCCCCGCATGCGGCGCGGTGCCCGTCCCGGAGGCTGAGCTGCCTGTGCTGCTGCCGGAGGTCGAGAGCTACCAGCCCACGGACACGGGCGAATCGCCGCTGGCGGCCATAGAGAGCTTCGTGAACACGGTTTGCCCTGTCTGCGGCGCGCCCGCGAAGCGCGAGACCAACACCATGCCGCAATGGGCCGGCTCCTCATGGTATTTCCTGCGTTACCCGGACAATAAGAACGACAGGGAGCTGGCCAGCGCCGAGGCGCTCAGGAGATGGCTGCCCGTGGATTATTACGTGGGCGGGGTGGAGCACGCGGTGCTGCACCTGCTCTACGCGCGTTTCTATACCAAATTTTTGCACGATATAGGCGCCGTCGAGTTTGACGAGCCGTTTCTCCGGCTGTTCAACCAGGGGATGATCACAAAGGACGGCTTTAAAATGGCCAAATCCAAGGGCAACGTCGTCTCCCCGGACGAGCTCGTGGCCAGGTACGGCTGCGATTCCCTGCGGATGTACGAGCTGTTCGTGGGCCCGCCGGCGCTCGACTCCGAGTGGGACGACCGCGGCATAGACGGCGTTTACCGCTTCATCAACAAGACCTGGAAAATGGTGAGCGAATACCAGGCCAGGCGCGTGCCGGCCACACAGGCCATGGAGAGGATACGCAACCGCTTGGTGATGGACGTGACGACCAGGCTGGATTCCCTCTCGCTGAATACGGTGGTGAGCGGTTTCATGGAGCACATGAACCATTTGAGCGCGGAGGTAAAGGCGGCGGGCGGCGTCGACACGGAGACGCTGGAGGCGCTCATAGTATTGCTGGCGCCCTTCGCGCCGCATGTCGCGGAGGAGATGTGGGAGCTGACGGGGCACGGCGATTCGGTGTTCAAGCAGCAGTGGCCGACATACGACAAAACGAAAACCCTCGACGACATGATGGAAATCGCCATCCAGGTCAACGGCAGGCTGCGGGCCAGCGTTGTCGTGGAGGCGGGCGCGGGCAGGGAAGCCGTGATCGCAGCCGCGCGCGGCAAGGTCTCCGAGCGCCTCGCGGGCGCAGACGCCGTCAAAGAGATCTATGTGCCCGGAAAGATAGTGAATTTTGTTATGAGCTGAGCATACGCTATCATGTTTATGCGGGGAATGTTATGGGTATTATTTTTAGCGTTATAGGCGCGATCACAGGTATTTCCGGCATGATATTCGCCATAATCGGCCTTTATCTCAACCGCATGGCGGCGGTGACCTCCTACCTGGAGTATACCCGTCAGCCGGATTTTATCGAAGCGCGCAACTTTGTCCTGGATATATCCTCGTATGACCCCAAGTCCATAGACAAAGACAGCGACAAAGTGTATAAATTTGAGTGTATTCTGAACACGTACAATATGATCGGGCTGCTGGTGCGGAAGCATCAACTGCCCAAATGGTTTTTCAACGAGACCTCGACCGGGGATCAGATCATCAGGTTTTATGAGATATTGGAGCCGTATGTTTCATACAAAAGGGAAAAATACGCAATGAGAAACTACGCGAATCAGTTTGAGTATTTATACAAATTGTTGAAGGAAAACATCTAGACTTTTAAAAAGTACCCGCGCGTTCAAAGGGCGCGCGCGGCGGAATCGGAAAGCCGGGATAAAAACCGGGAGGCCGAAAGCCGGAAAGAGCTCCCGCTCCTGTCCGGCCTCCGGCCTCCCGCGCTTTATCCCTGGCCTCTACGACGCCTTCTTCATCGGGTTTATCCTTATCTTGCTGGCGTCATAGCCGGTCTTTCTCACCACGATATCCTGGATCTGGGCGATCTCGGCGTCCGTCAGGGCCTCTTTGTTGATCACCACGTCTACGGTGTTGTCGTCGATGCGGACGTAAACGCCCTTGAACCCCTTGGATTCGATCATGGCCTCCGCCGCGGTCTCTTTTTCGATGCGCTTTTGAATCTCCAGCAGGGAATCGGCGCACGCGGCGCGTTTATCCTGGCTCAGGCCGGTGTTGTTGATCATGCCCATGAGCATATCCTCTTCCTTGGAGCGCGCCTGTTCCCTGTCCAGCTTGGCCTGGACAAAATAGGAATCGTCCGTGATGTTGCTGACAAATACGGCTTGCCCCGGTTCTGCCGGGCCGCTTCCGCCGGCGGCGGCGCCGGAGGACTGGGTCGTCTGGTTCAGGGCCTGCGCCGCTTCGGTGAGCGACGGGTCGCTGGTGGCGATGGCGGTATTGTCGTCAACCGCGGCGGCATCCGCCGCCGCGTTATCAGCCTTGGAAACGGCCGAACCGGAATTGTCGCTGGGGACGAGGGCGGTCACGTCCCCGTTGTCGTTCAATGTCAGACCCTTGCCGGCGTTATTCTTGCCGTCGACCACGTTAAAGTACCCGGCTATGCCAATTATTACGACCAAAGCGGAAATAATGACTAGATTTCTCCTGATTGCGAACATTTTTGTTCCTCCATTCATATTCATGCCTTATTAATATGTATGCTACTTCATTTTAAGAACTTGAATCTTATAGGCGTCCACGCCCAAAATGGTCTGCGTAGAGCGGATGAGGGCGTTTCTTATCGCCTCACTGCCGCCGCCTTTGGCGACGATTATGACGCCTTCGATTGTAGCGCCCCCCGCAGCGCCCCCCGCGGCGCGTGCGGTGACGCCGTTATCATTGACAACCATATCCCTCCCATCAGACAGCGTCAGCATGACCTTGACCTCGCCCACCCCTTCGATCATGGAATACACGCTCTCCAGCCTGCTCTCCAACGCGCTTTCCGCATTTGCCGGCGCATTCCCGTTTGAGGAGGAGGCGGCGTTATCGCCCGGCCGCGGCGCGTCCCGGCCGTTAACCGCCGGAGTGTTTGCCGCGGTCCCAGGATCCGTCAGGCTGAACCCGCTTGTCGGCCCGTTAAACAAAAGCCTTCCGGACAGCAGCAGCAGTAAACCGATCGCGAAAACAGCCGCCAGATTTGTCAGGGTCTTTTTGTCCTTTTGCAGGAATTTTCGCAGGTAATTCAATTATTGGCCCCCTTTTCGCTGGTATAATTTCGCTGATATAATTTCAATAGTGACTTTGTATATGTATATTCTCGGCCGCCAAATTATAGAAGTTTGAAATATCATTTTTTATTTTGTCCGTTTGCTGCCGGTTTCCCGCCTTGACTGTCACATCCATGCCTTTGACGGTGAAATCTCCGCTCTGCCGCTCCGTATCCTCTGTGACGCTAAGGCTTACGAGTACGGCGCCGTTGTCCTGCGCTATTCGGGATACCTGGGCCCGGGCCTGCTGCTCAAAAGCCTGCTTTATCAGCGCCCTCTGATTTTGCATGATCTGGGCCTGCCGGGCCTGATCAGCGGCCGAGGGCTGATTCTGAATGTTCGCCTGATCCTCGATATTTGATACCGACGCGAGCACGCCGTCCAGCCAGGCGTTATCGCCGGAAATGAGACGCAGCAAGGGGCTCGCTATGATGAACACCAGTATGAGGCCAAGCACGATGTTTATGTTGCCCCGGTACTTCTCCCCCGGTATGATCAGATTCACCAGCGACATGAATATCATAAAAAACACGATGCTTTTTATATAAGCCGAAATAGGGGAAAGCATACCGGACTCCTCACTGAAGGCCAGGGGCAGAGGCCGTAATATGACCGCCCGCCCGGTCACTTAAACCGGCGCCCAAGGCCTTCCGTTTCTTTGCGGCTTTCAGCCGCCGTGGGGCAGTAGGCTTAAGCCTACTTTGCCCCGCCGACTGAAAGTCGGAGCAGCCTCCTCGCCACGCGCTTCCAGCCTCTTGCCCGCGGCCTTTAGAAAGCCAGCGTTATCACCGCCATCACTATGAACATAAGCGCCGTGAGCACGCAGACGCTCCCGAAGGCCAGCGTAAAATCCCCCATCCCGTCTATGCACTCCGCGATGCGCTTATCCGCGACGGGCTGGATCACGGCGGCGGTAAGCCTGTAAACCAGGAACAGCGCGAAGACCTTGATTATCGGCACGGCGCATATCATGACCGCCAGGATCAGCAGCGCGATGAGCACCCCGCTCCTGGCCGCGCCGGCCCAGAGCAGCACGACGTCCGCCGCGCCGTTTATGGCCCCGCCGACCACCGGTATCGCGCCGACGGCGGATTTTGCCGTCTTAAATGTGACATTGTCCAGGATGGGCATGCTTATTTTTTGCAGGGAGAGCGCCATGACAAACAGCACGCACATCAGCTTGACCACAAACTGGCACCCGTCTTTAAACAGCTCCGCGAGCTTGCTCAGGGCCGCGTTTTCGGTCAAATAATTGACTATATGTATCATGGCCGCGAACGCGATGACCGGCAGCAATACCCTGCTGACAAACTCCGTCAGGACGCCGCTGGCCATGAGTATCAGCGGGTTGAACACATAGCTTGTGGCGACGCTCCCGGTCATTATCAGCAGCGTGACCACGAGCGGGACGCACGCCTCCATCAGCCCGGCGACAGTCCCGACCAGCCCCTGCGTTATTCCCAGCGCGATCTGGAAGCTCTGGAACAGTATGACTATCAGCACAACATATGACGCGTAGAAGCCCAGCTCCCCCACGCCCTTGTTCCTGAAAGCCTCCGTCATGACTTTAAACAGCGCGCTCAAAAGCGCGACTATGAGCAGGCTGCGTATCAGGGACGCCTGGGCGTACAGCTCGTTAAAGATGAGCCTTAAGCCTGAGCGCAGCAATCCGCCGGGGGATAGATCGAGTTTGCCGGAGATGACGCTGTCGACCAGTTCCCGCAGGCTGTTTACGGGCGCGCCGTTATCGCGGATGATTTTATCCACGCCGCCGAAGTCGATGCCGTTGAGCTGCTTGTCGACGCCTTCGGTTGGATCGGTGGAATCAGCGTAATCAGCGGAATCGGCGGAGCCAGTGGAACCCGCGGAACCCGCGGCGTTTTGCGGGGCCGGCGCGGCGGACGAGGCGTACGCGGCCTGGCACGGCGCGGCCAAAACGCAAAGGGCGCAGCCCAGCAACATTATTGAGGCGTACCAAGCGGCTTTGATCCCTGCGTTTTTCATCAGTACAGTCCCCCGTCATCCCGGCAGCGCGTTGGATATGAGCTTTTCTAGCGAGAGCAGAATCGGTACGGAGACGATGAAGATGAGCACCTTGCCGGCCAGCTCTATCTTGGAGGCGATGGCGCTCTCGCCGGCGTCCGCGCAGACCTGCGAGCCGAACTCCGCGATGTACGCGATGCCGACGATCTTCAATACCGTTGAGATATAATTTGTCCCGGACAGCGCGCCCTTTTCAAATTCCGTGAACATACCGACCGCCGCCGCGAGCTGCGGCATGATCGCGAACAGTATGACGATGCCCGCGCCCAGCCCGATTACCGCGGCGAACTCCGGGGCGCGCTGCCTGATCGTGACAGCGAGAATCGCGCAGACAAGCCCGATGCACACGATTTGTACGATGCCCATCGTTGAGCTCCTTTGCCGGCTTCATAAATTAAACAGCTTCTGGATCGTCGTAAAGAGCTCGCTGACGTATTGTATGATCCAAAACAGCACCACCAAGAGCCCCGCGAGCGACACGAGCATCGCCTGTTCCTCGCGCCCGGCGTTCGTCAACACCTGATGCAGCACCGCGACCAGGATTCCGACGGCCGCTATCTGAAAGACGACGTGAATATTCAACCCTATCATCACCCTCAAAAGGATTTTCACGGCCAACGGCCCAGACGCCGGTTAAAACAGTATGACGACGGCGAGCAGCCCGACCAGCAGGCAGGCGCTCTGATACATGCGCCTGTTTTTCCGCTTGCTCAGCTCCAGCGCGTTTATCTGCGCGTCCAGATATTCCGACGCCATGGCTATATTGCCGAGCTGCATGTTCCTGTCCAGAAAGCCCAGGGCGCGCCCGAACTGCTTGAGGGCGGCCATGTCCTCGCCGTTGAAATACGTGCGCCCGGCGTTTTCATCCAGGCAGCGCGCCCAGATGTCGCAGACATCCCCCTCGGCCTTCTCCCGCAAACAGGCCGCGAACTGCTCAAATATCCGGCGCGTCGGCTCCTCGATACGCGCGGCGATATTGTCCATGGCCTCGGGCAGCGTGGAGAGGGCGAATTCTATGTCGCCCTTTAACAGACCCAGCGCGCGCTTCATCTGGCTCAAGTCGTTCTGCCGGAACATGTCCATGCAGCCGTAATAGACCCCGCCGAGGCCCGACGACAACAGCACCAGCGCCGCTCCTATAATCTTCAGTATCATAAAGCCCGCCCCTCACGATGACGCGTTTGCCGCGCCCGGCAGGTTCTTTCCCTGCCCGTCGTATATGCCCGTTATCCTGCCCAGCCCGCCGATGACGACAAAGCGCTCGAACACGCCTTTATCCAGCAATCCCTTCAGCGCGGCCCGCTTTCGCAGATCCTCCAACGAGCCGCCGTGGGCCGTGCATATCAGCGTTATGCCCGCGTTGATGATGTCCTCTATGGCGTCGATATCCTCGCGCCTGCCGATCTCGTCCGCGGCGATGATCCTCGGGCTCATGCCCCGCAGCAGCATCAGCATGCCGCTGGCCTTGGGGCAGCCGTCCAGAACGTCCGTGTTGACGCCGACGTCGTTCTGCGGCACGCCCTGGAAACACCCCGCGATCTCCCCGCGCTCATCCGCGACCGCGACAGCCTGTCCGCCCGCCCCGCCGAAGCCGTCGCTGGCTTGGCGTATGATATCCCTCAAAAGCGTGGTCTTCCCGCAGCCCGGCGGGGAAATCAGCAGCGTATGGCGCAGCCTGCCGTCTTTTGTTATATACGGCATGACGCCGTCGGCACAGCCCTTTATCTCATGCGTTATCCTGAAATTGATGCCGCTGATATTTTTTATGGTCTTTACGGCCCCGTTCTCGGTCACCGCGTACCCCGTGACGCCGACGCGGTGCCCGCCCTGAATGGTCTTATAGCCGTTTTTGAGCTCATCCTCAAAGGCGTACATCGAATAGCTGCTCACCAGCTCCATGATCCGGGCTATGTCGCACTGCCGCACTGCCGCGCCCTCGCGCGCGTCCCTCACCGGCCGCCCGCCGCCGTCGATAAAGAAATCCGTCACCCCGTGGGTCACGCAGAAGGGCTTGTCCGCGCGCAGCCGCAATTGGGTGACGCCTTGAAAAAAGTTGTCCGGGATCTTGTCGATAAGGCTGGAAATGCGTTCTCCGGTATACTGCGCTATCTGGCGCTTGATATCGCCGCCGCCCGGCGCGGCGGCTTTTGCCGCGTATTGCGCGCTCATAACCTGTCCTCCTTTGTCTTTTATAAATGTATATGGGCATGTCCGGTCATTTATGACCTTGATTTTGATAAAAAAACCTGTATACTGTTATCATAAGGGATTGAAAGCGGAGGGGGTTCTTATGACGGCGGCGGGCAGGACGGCGGGGATCATAACGCTCAGCGATAGATGCTCCGCGGGAGCGCGCGGGGACGCGAGCGCCCGCTGATACGCGCATACTGACCAAAAAGGGTTATGACGCGCGAAGGTGCGCTCATACCGGATGACGGCGCCCTGCCGCGGGACGAGCTCATTCTCATGGCTGACGAGCTGCGGCTGAATCTAATAATCACCACCGGCGGCACGGGCATGGGCCCCCGCGACATTCTGGACGTCATAGACGGTTCCGCCTCCGAATGCGCCGGAAAAATACTTAAATAACGTGAGTTAGGTTGCTCGCTTACACTACAACCGGCTAAAGCCGGAAGACTTGGCGCCGCCTGAAAGGCGGACTAAATGGCTTCGCGCGTTCACAAATTTGTAATTATTGGACGTTCTTAATTCAGCGGGCGGACAGGGTCGTCCGCCCCTACGGGATACGAAAGCTCGGCTTTGCCGAATTTCGCTAAAGAAAATCTGTCGAACTCACGTTAAATAAGGTGATAACTTGGACGACTACAGCGACGATATGAATTGCGGCTTCAACCACTTTGAGGACGGCAAGGCGGTGATGACGGACATCGGCGGCAAGGCCGTCACGCCCCGTTTCGCCCGGGTGGAGTGCCGCGTATGGGTCGGCCGCCGCGTACTGGAGATGATCCTGGGCGGCGGCGTCAAAAAGGGCGACGTGCTGGGCGCGGCGAGGCTGGCCGGCATCATGGGGGCGAAAAAGACGCCGGAGCTGATACCGCTGTGCCACAATATCAGCCTGACGCACTGCAAAATAGATTTTGAGACCGACCGGGACAACGGCGAGGTCATTATCCGAGCCGAAGCCCGGACCGACGGCAGGACGGGCGCGGAGATGGAGGCCCTCACGGCGGCGTCCGTGGCGGCGCTGACGGTATACGATATGTGCAAATCCGCCAACAGGGGTATAATAATAAGGGATATCCGCCTGCTCGAAAAGAGCGGGGGCAAAAGCGGGGTGTATAAAGCCGATGAAAACGGAACCGGATAAGCGCGTGGCAGCCGTCTGCGTCAGCGCGCAAAAGGGCACAAAAAAAGAGCAGGCGCAGTGCGCCACGCTCATAGCGAATTACGGCATATCGGGCGACGCCCACGCCGGCAGCCGGCTCAGGCAGATAAGCCTGCTCCCTAAGGAGCGCATCGACGAGTTCAACGCCCACGGGGCCAAGGACCCGCCCGGGGCGCTGTTTAAAGTTGCGTTCGGGGACTTTGGCGAGAACATCGTCACGAGCGGCATAGATTTTCAAACGCTCACAATCGGGAGCCGGCTGAGGATCAACGACGCCGTGCTCGAGCTGACCCAGTTCGGCAAGGAATGCCACAGCCGCTGCGCAATATATTATTCCGCCGGAAGCTGCATAATGCCGGTTTACGGCGTGTTTGCCCGGGTGATAACGGGAGGCCGCGTCGCGCCCGGCGACGCGATTGAATTGATTATCGCCAGATCTTCTTAGCGGCCGGGTCCTCTCCCAGGCACACGTCCCGCAGTTTTTCGAGCTCCCCGGTGTGGTCGGCGGCCGGGTCCTCGTAGTCCAGCTTTTTGATGACCGCGATCTCAAATCCGCTTTCCCCGTAACGGTTCCAGAGTTCCAGGAGCCGCCGGTTCGGGTGCCAGTTGGACTCCAGTTTGACGCGGTTGCTGTTGATGTCCGCCCTGATATCCTTTGAGGCGCCCAGGAAGGCTTCCCCCGTGGCGACGCATTTAAAGGAGAGGACGCCCATTTCGGGCCTTCTGTTTCTGTACTCCTCCTGGAGCTGTTTTTTCCTGCCGGCGTCCATTATATTCACCTCATTAAATATATTATAAAGGATTTTGATCATGAACGCAACGCTTAAATGCTATGAACCGTCCATGCAGCCCGCCGTCGAGGCCCTGTACAGGGAATGCTTCGGCGCGCTGGGCTGGGAATACGAACCGGGCGGTCGGCACAGCGACCTCGTGAACATCCCGGCCGTCTATCAGGAAGGCGGCCAGTTCTGGTGCCTGTACGACGGCGATGAGCTCGTGGGGACTGTCGCCGTGTGCGCGCTTGCCCTCGGCGAGGCCGGACAGGCCGGGAAAACGGCGGAGCTAAAGCGCCTCTACGTCTCCCCCGCGCGGCAGGGCGAGGGCTTTGGCGGGCTGCTGTTCGACGCCGCGCTGAAATTCGCGCGGGAAGCGGGTTTTGAGAAGATGTACGCCGATACCCGCCGCGACCGCTCGGCGTCGCAGCACCTCATGCGCAAGAACGGCTTCCGCGAAATCCGGCAATATAACGACAACGACTTCGCGGAGCTGTTTTTTGAGCTGGACCTCAGCGATTGATGTTTAACGTGAGTTCGACGGATCTTCATTAACAATAAATTACCTATAAAAAAATCCGAGGCCGTGATGACATGTCTTTTTTGCAGACGCTGCTGGAGATTTTGCTGGTTTTTAACTATCTCTTCGTGATCGTCATAATATTCTATGAGCGCAAGGACCCGGCCTCCACGTGGGCGTGGCTGCTGGTCGTCCTCATAATGCCGTATTTCGGGTTTATGCTCTATATGCTGCTGGGGCTGGACGGGCGCAAGCACAAGACCTTTCATCAAAAAGCCGCGGACGACAACGAAACGTACTCCAGATACCTCAGCTTTCTGAAAGGGCGCGCGGCGGATACGGACGGGGCGCAGTGGGAGAACGCCGCGCAGACGGACGGACTGGCGGGCATGGAATATTTAAACAGCGTCTCCGGCATGAGCGGGCTCACCACAAACAACGCGGTCACGGCCTTTAACGACGGTAACGCCAAGTTCTCCCGGCTCATCAAGGATATCGAGGGCGCGAAGAGCTTTATCCATATGCAATACTACATCGTCAGGGACGACGGCATCGGCCGGGAGGTCATGGCGGCGCTGGTCAAGAAAGCCGCGGAGGGCGTCGAGGTCCGCTTCTTCATGGACGGCATGGGCTGCTTTGGGACCGGAAAACATTATTACCGCGGGCTGCTTGACGCCGGCGGAAAGGTGGCGATCTTCTATCCGCCGCGGTTTATCAGGATCAACTACCGGAACCACAGGAAGATAGCGGTCATCGACGGCGTTATCGGCTACGTCGGGGGCTTAAATATCGGCGACGAGTACCTGGGGCGCTCAAAACGCTTCGGACATTGGCGCGACGCGCATCTGAGGCTCGAGGGCAGCGCCGCGCGCCAGCTTGAGCTGCGGTTCATCATGGACTGGAACCACTCCCACCGCGACAAAATGCGCCCCTGCGCGGGGTATTTCCCGCCGGTGCGCCGGAAATACGGGGAATGCGCCATTCAGATCGTATCGAGCGGCCCGGACACAAAATGGCCCGCGATACACCATTCCTATATCAAGATGATCTCAAACGCCAAAAAAGAGGTGTACATTCAGAGCCCTTACTTCATCCCGGACGACAGCCTGCTGCAGGCGCTGAGGATCGCCGCGCTCTCCGGCGTGGACGTGCGGATCATCATACCCGCGCATCCGGACCACCCCTTTGTCTATTCCACGGCGGTGTCGTACCTGCACAGCCTCGTGGACGCCGGGGCGCGCTGCTATAAGTACGAAAGCGGCTTTGTCCACAGCAAACTGCTCATAATCGACGGCGCGGCGGCGTCCGTGGGCACGGCCAACATGGATATCCGCAGTTTCCGGCTGAACTTTGAGATCAACGCCTTTGTCTATGACGCCGGCGCGGCCGAGGACCTGAAATCAAACTTCCTGGCGGATATCCGCGACTGTACGCCCATGACGCACGATTGGTTCAAGGGCCGCTCCAGGCGGGCGAAGATGCTGGAGTCCTTCTCGCGGCTGCTGGCGCCGATATTGTGACGCCGGATCCCGATAAAGTATAAAAAAACATAAGATAGAAAAACGCTCTTTATCTGTATCGCCATTATATCAAAAACGCGCCTGCAAGGCAATGTTAAACATTACCTGGCGGCGCGTTTTATGTACCGTAAATGCACTGTTTTGTGTATTTATGCTCTTTTTAAGATTTTAAGCTGGTAACCGTCATAATAAAAATCCTAATCGGTATACCCATCTTTTTACAGTTGTCAATCAAAAATTTTGTGCCTCGGCTTCTTCCATCCCAAAACGCGAGTACCAAATCTGAATATTCTATAATGCTGATATTTCTTCTCAATGGGGCTGATCTGCCGTATTTTTCATAATCAGGTAAAAATTCTTTTAATAATAATGTTGTGCTGTTTACAATATTCTCTCGCGCATGAATCAATTCCACGCGCTCCACCGGACACAATTTCATTGGCCCCCGGCGGTAAATATTGACTGAAATCTTTAATTTCTAATTGTCTTGAGCCGATTACAGCAACCTTCATTACATACCTCAAAAAAATAATGTCCACCATTTTTTCATCATAATACCACTACTTTCGTTTTAGTGCAATAATGGCGTTAAAATAAAGTGTAAAAGACATTAAAGAGGTGAATTTATAGTGGAAGACGACAACCTTTTAAGATATACTTTACGGGTTAACCGTATACTTTTCGGAAAATTTCGTTATATTGCAGAATCAGAAGGGCGCTCTGCGAATAAAGAAATCGAACAGTTCATGAAACGGCGGGTTGCCGAATTCGAGGAAAAGAATGGCAAGATACCAAATAAGGAAGAAAACAGTTGATTTCTTATGCAAAGTTATCCTTACCGTCTCCCAACGTCCCCCGCCCCGGCTGTGACGCAAGCCGGGCGGCGTAAACCTTCAAATCTTCCTTATACCACTCGAACGTGTCAATCCGCGTCACGTTGTAAAATACGTACCCGGGGCGCGCTGCTATAAGTATGAGAGCGGCTTTGTCCACAGCAAACTGCTCATAATCGACGGCGCGGCGGCGTCCGTGGGCACGGCCAACATGGACATCCGCAGTTTCCGGCTGAACTTTGAGATCAACGCCTTTGTCTATGACGCCGGCGCGGCCGAGGACCTGAAATCAAACTTCCTGGCGGATATCCGCGACTGCACGCCCATGACGCACGATTGGTTCAAGGGCCGCTCCAGGCGGGCGAAGATGCTGGAGTCCTTCTCGCGGCTGCTGGCGCCGATATTGTAGTGACGGCACGATAAAAAATTACCTTGAGGTGAGAAATATATCAGAGGGTTTTAGACCGATTCTTGATTTTGGAACGATTCTTGAAAGAAAATGGCGTGTATGACAAATCTTGCCATCGACGGCGGCAATCGCGCGTTTTCAAATAAAGCCGGTCAGCTATATATCACGCCGCGGTTGCGCCGCCTTGAACTCAAACAGCAGTTTAGGTTCGATACCGAGCGCGTCCGATATGTCAAAAAGCGTCGCGATCGAAAAAGAGGAAACCATATTTGGCGCTTCGATATGGCTTAAATGTCCCCTGCTTATATGAACCATGCCGGCGAGCTCCTCTTGTGAAAGCCCCCTCAATTTTCTGTAATGGGAGATATTAAGCCCCATCTGACGATACTTCTCATTATGGCTGTCCATAGTACACCACCTCAATGGCAACATCATATTGGTTATGCCGCCGGCGGGCCGAGGCTGAGGAAATAATGGTAAATCAGCCCCAGGGCGGCCAGGTGCGCCGGATAAAACGCGTAAAACGCCCATTTCAGCGGGCGGCCGCGCTTGCCGTTGTACAGCAGGACGCACACTATGGAGACGGCGGTCCCGCAGATCATTTTAAGGCTGTACATCGGGCCGTCCGCCGTGGAATCCGAGAGGTAAAAAAGGAGGAATACCGCGGACAGCAGCAGGGCCTGCCGGCGCTTGTCCCGGGCCGCGTAACAGAAGAATATCGCCGCGACACCGACAGGGCCGTAATCCGAGCGCAGCAGGCCGCCCGCCGCTATGATGGCGCCCAGCGCCGCGAGGTTGAGCAAATTGCCGAAGGCCGCCGGGTTTTCTTTCATCATGCGCTGATACCAGAAAACCGCCAGCGCGCCCAGAAACAGCGTGAAGAACACGTTTTGATAGCCGAACTCGAGGAATACCGTCCCGCCGCGGCTGCCGACGTTGGCGAACAGGAAGTCAAAGGGTACCTCCGATATCAACGCGAACAAACCCAGGCGGACGAGGTATCTCTTCATGTTTGAGGTGTGCCGGCACCCCTCCGTCAGCAGAAAGACAAATATAGGAAAAGCAATGCGCCCCACAGAGCGCATTGCTTCATACACATCCTGGCTTAAATAATCCCCGAGCATGACGCCGGAATGATCGGCCAGCATTGCCGCGATGGCGATTAGTTTCAGCGCGAAGCCCGTCATTTAACCGAACTGCCCCTGATCAGAACTTCCGCTATCTGCACGGCGTTGGTGGCCGCGCCCTTTCTGATGTTATCCGCCACGACCCAGAGGTTCACGCCGCTCTCGACGCTGAAATCCCTGCGTATCCTGCCGACGAACACCTCGTCGCGCCCGCTCGCCTCAAGCGCCGTGGGATAGACGTTTCCGGCGGGGTCGTCCCGGACAATCACGCCTTTGGCGTTTTTGAGAACGTCTCTGAGCTCGTCTAAGTCAAACGGCTTTTCAAACTCGGCGTTGATGCTCTCGCTGTGGCCGTAAAAAACCGGGACGCGCACCGTCGTGGCGGTGACGCGGATATTGTCGTCGTGCATGATCTTACGCGTCTCGTTGACCATCTTCATCTCCTCTTTTGTGTACCCGTTTTCGAGGAAGACGTCTATATGCGGCAGGCAGTTCCCGGCTATGGGGTGCGGGAATTTCTTGGGCGCGGCGCCCTTTAAGCCCTCCTCCAGGTCTGAGAAGCCGGCCATGCCCGCGCCGGAGACAGCCTGATACGTGGAATACACCACGCGCTTGATTCCGTATCTGTCGTGCAGCGGCTTTAAGGCGACGACGGCCTGTATCGTCGAGCAGTTCGGGTTGGCGATGATGCCCTTATGGGTGAACGCGTCCTCCGGGTTCACCTCCGGCACGACCAGCGGCACGTCCTTTTCCATGCGCCAACGCGAGGAGTTGTCGATGACGACGCAGCCTTTGGAGGCGGCTATGGGCGCGAATGTCCCGCTGATATCGCCCCCGGCGGAAAACAGGGCGATATCGACGCCGCGGTCAAAGCTGTGTTCCGTCAATTCCTCCACCGTATACGCCCTGCCCTTGTAAACGACCTCTTTCCCCGCAGAGCGCGCCGAGGCGAAGGCGTAAAAATTCTCCACGGGCAGCTCCCGCCCGTTGAGCACGTCGATGAACGCGCGGCCCACCATCCCCGTCGCGCCGACGACGGCCAAATTGAGCTTGTCAGACATAATATCACCTTTTCATGTTGTTTTGACGCCCTGTATTATATTGTATATCCCGTCGTTTATGGCCTCCGGCGCAAACATTGCCCCGTCCCGCGCGCAGGACACCGTATGCGCGCCGTAATCCGCGCACAGCCGCAGATACGCCCTGCCGACGCCTTTGAGAAAAACGGCGTCGCTCTCGTATACATCCCGGCCGCCGCTTATATAATCCCTCGGCCCCTTTTTATCCATATTCCTATGAGAGGCCGCCGCGTCCACCCTAAGGAAGATGTACACATCCGGCACAGGGAGCCCCAGCGCCACGTGCTCCAGTTCATATATCCAGCGGGCCGCCGCGATAAAACCATCGCCGTCCGGCTCCCCGCCGGCCAGCCGCAGGCCCTGATACGCCATGTTAGACATGACGTACCTGTTGACGACGCAGTAATCATACGCGTCCATATCTATATTGTTGACGGCGTCAAAACGGTCCAGGGCGTACCAGAGCGCCATGGACCTGGCGTCCACCCGGTCCGCCCCGCGCCCCGTCTCTCCCGTTAGCATCCGCCCGATCTCTTTGCCGAAAAAACCGCCATAACGGGGGAAGGACAGCTCAAGGGTCTTATAGCCGTTCATCCGCAGCCTGTCCGACAGCATCTTTTGCTGCAATGTCTTGCCGGAACCGTCGATGCCCTCGATTGCGATGATAATGGGGCGGCGTCCGGGCCCCCGCCCGCGCTCACCGCTCATCGTTCGCCCCCGGTTCCCGGGACTTATCCGCCGCGCCCATTTTACCGGCAATCTCGGCCACAAAGCCCGATTCCACATTGACGACGCAGTTGCAGTCCGCGCAAAAGCGCTTTGCGCTCTCGTCGATGAGGCGCAGGATCTCGGATTTTTCCTTGGCTTTATACCCATGCGGCACGACGAGGTCAAAGATGAAATTGGTCCTGGCGTCCCCTGGCACGAGCCGGAAATCGTGCGCGCTCAGGCGGCGGTCGCTCTTTATGGCGGCCAGCACGATATCCCTGAGCGCTATGATTTTCTCATCGCCGTAATCGACCGGATCGGTATGTATCAGCAGCGATATGCCCAGTTCCCGCCGGACGTCGTCCTCGATTTTGTCGATCAGCTTATGCGCGGCCACGATGTCGGAATCCGCCGGGACCTCGGCGTGTATCGTCGCCATCCGCAGGTTGTTGCCGTAGCTGTGGACGATCAGATCGTGGGTGCCTATGATGCCCTCGTAACTTTCGACCTTCCGCTTTATCTCCGCCGCCCGCTCGCCCGTGACAGGCTCGCCCATGATGGCCGAGGCCGAATCCCGGATAAGGTCATAGGCGCTCTTTACCAAAAGGAACGACACGGCCACGCCGGCGTACCCGTCCAGATGAATATGCGTCACCAGCGACGCGAAAAGGGCGATCAGCGTGGCGCCCGTGACCAGCACGTCGTTATAGGAATCCCTTGAGACGGCGGCCAGCACCTTTGAATCTATCAGCACGGAGGATTTATGATAGAACCAGCCCAGGCACGCGCTGCCTATGATCGCGGCTATCATGAGGGAGATGCTCAGAGGGCCCAAGGCGATCTCCGTGGGGTGGAAGATCTTGTCAAAGGAGGCCATAAACAGCTCAAAGGCCATAAAGCATATCAGGAACGCCACGATTATCGTCGCGATATACTCCGCGCGGCCGTGGCCGAAGGGGTGCTCGGCGTCGGCCGGCTTGCCGCTGATCCTGAAACTGAACACGGAGATCAGCGTGCCGCCGAGATCCGCCAGGCTGTGCACGGAATCCGCGATAATGGCGACGCTGCCCGCGATGAGCCCCGCAAAAAGCTTTATGCAGAAAAGCGCGGTGCACGCCGCCAGACCCACATAACACGTCAGCACGCCCGCGCGCTCACGCCCGGCGAGCGGGTCCCGCGCGGCGAGGCCCGCTATGTGGTTAAAAAAGGGGGTCATTCGGCATCATCCAGCCTTATTATGGGCGCGTCGGCCCAGATGCGCTCAAGGTTGTAGAAGCTCCTGCTCTCCTTATCGAATATATGCACGATCACGCTGCTAAAATCCAGCAGGATCCAATTGGCGGTATGATACCCCTCGATATGGTTCATCCTGACGCCCATGGCGCCCAGTTTATCCCCGGCCTCGTCCGACATGGCCTTGACCTGGTTGGGATTGCCGCCCGTGGCGATGACGAAAAAGTCCGCCATGATGGATATCTCGCGGATATCCAGTATGACGATGTCCTCGCCGAATTTATCGTCCAGCGCTTTGTAAAGCGTCCTCAGCATCTCCCGCTGGCCGGCCGTTATGTTGTATTCCATGCCTTTGTATTCCACGCCTTTCTCCATTATTGTTTACCGCGCTTGGCGTTTATAATATTCGAGCGCCCTGACGGCGTCCGGATGTACCTCTCTGCCCTTTTCCCGCGTGAACTCCATCTTCATCTCAAGGGCCCTCGCGACGGCCCCGTCCATATCCTTAAGGGCCAGGGCGCGCAGCTCGTCCGCGCCGTCATAGTCCCGCAGCGGCTCCGTCATATCGGCTATGAAGATGAGCTTACCCAGGAGCGTCATGCCCGGCGCGCCCGTGGTGTGCAGGCGCATGGCCTCCAGAATGTCCGGGTCGCCGACGCCCATATGTTCGTGCGCGTAGGCCGCCGCCGCGAAACCGTGCAGCAGATGCGCGGGGCTTATCTGCCCGGCGGGCGACCCGCCGCTCTTTTCACAGATATCGCGCATGTCGCGCTCCGGGAATTCCTTCGCGAGGTCATGCAGAATCCCCGCGATATACGCTTTCTGTATCAGCGCGGTGTCCGCTCCGTTCAGCCGCGCCAGCCGCACGGCCCATTCGGCCACGCCGAGCGAGTGCGAGTACCTGTAAGGGGAGAGCAGGCCCCGCACGGCCTCCCTGTACCCCCGCACGGCCCCCGAGTTCAGGAACGCCTCAAATTCCATATCCCTGTATAGATTATGCTCAGATATGTACCGCTCAACACCCTCCGGCACAAGATATTTGATGGATCTGCCGTATAAAACGTCCTCTCTGATGGCCGTGGACGAGATATCCAGCATACGGCCCGTAAAAAGGCTTATCCGGCAGTCAAAGGCGGCCTTTAAAAATTTGAACTGCCCGCGGACGGCTTTCCGGTCATGCCCGGGGCGCGCGACGGCTATCAGCGAGCAGAGTTTCAAAAGCCGCTCCGGCTCGCGCCAGGAGGGTATCTCAAAGAGGATGTCGGAGCCGACGATGAGGGATATCTTGAGATTCTCGTTCTCCCCGAGCAGCTCCAGCACGGTATCGACGGTGTAGGTGCTGCCGCGGCGCTCCAGCTCCATCCTGGAGACGGAAAAGCCGGGGTCCCCGGCCACGGCCAGCCGGGTCATCTCGTAACGCGCCTCCGCGCCGGTCACGTCCCTGCCGCTTTTGAGCCATGACGAACCCGTGGGCATAAGGATTATCTCGCTGAGATTAAAACGCTCTCGCACCGCCGTGGCAACGGCCAGATGCCCGTTGTGCACGGGGTCAAACGTGCCGCCCAGTATGGCCACGGAGTCCCTTTTCGCGATATCCGGCCCGGAGTCAGGCATTGCGCGCCCCATTTCATCAGTATAGGTATGTGATTATCTATTATAGATTAAATTCCGGAAAAAATCAAATAATAATATTGACGCGGGCTCGCGTGAGTTCGGTGCAATACGCGGCGGGGCGGGGCTTGTCCCGTCCGCCTCACGTAATAATAACGTGAGCCGCCGCAAAGCCAGAGGGTACGCCTCCCGTAGGGGCGGACGACCCTGTCCGCCCGCCGGATTCGCGCCGGCGCAAATATATCATTTACATTTTATTGATTTGAGGATATAATAAATATCGGCTCTGATCAGCCATAGAGCAGCAGCAGAACCAATACGATAAAGAGCATATCGCCGTTTGCGATACCGGCAGTTTTATTTTTGTTCTGTTCCGGCATAGGGCTCACCACCGCGAGTCTTATAAATATAATAATAATTATATGTGGCGATTCCGATAAACAGCATGGTTATGCCATACTGAGCGCCGCTCGATCGGCTCGGCGGGACGCCCGCCAAACACAAAATGTGATATGATGCCCGGGGACACCCAACGCCTCACTGACCATTTGGGACGCCGGATTACATACGCGAGGCTTTCCGCCACGGACCGCCGCAACCTGGACCGCGTCTATTGCGCGCCATATGACGGCTTTTGCAAGAAGCCGCGCGGGCAGATGCCGCGGCCGGACGAGATACGGGGGATAGCGCTGGCGCTGGTCCGTCTGGGGGATTCGGAGCTGCCATGACGACAAACGGCGTGCTGCCCCCGCGATTTGCCGCCGGATTAAAGCGGAGCGGGCTGACGGGAATAAACATCGGCATCGACAGCCCGGACCCGGACAGATACGCGGCCATAACGCGCGGCGGCTCCCTCGGGGACGCCGGTTTTGAGCGCGTAAACTGAACGTTGACGGGCTTAAAACCGGCCCGGCACGCGCTCAGCGGCGGGCGGGCGCCAGGGGGAGCATGATCGGCACAGGCGGCTGACGGCGGATACGGTTTAACGTGATCAGTTTGCTTTATTCGATGCTTGAGGTGATGGTACCGACCAGGTCAAAAAACGCCTTGAGCATGTCGTCGGATATGTATTGTAAGATCAGGCAAAGGTACCCCGCGATAAACGCCAGATTCAGCATGCGTTTCTGCATCGGCTTTTCCCCGAGCTGCAAGAACAGCTCCAAAAACTCCTGAAAGCTGTACAGCAGGGCGAGCTCCCCGATCAAAATCAAAAATTCACGCACAGCAGCACCTCTTAAATATTACCCTTAAAATAATAAACGGCCGACAATAAAATATATGTCTCGGTTTCTATATTAATTCAGATAATGAAACGCGTATAATGAAACGCATATAATGGAACTTATATAATGAAAGCGGGTGGAAAAATGAGGAAGCTGATAAAAATGGCCGCGGCCGCGGGCCTTATTTTGGGCGCGGTCACGGTTTTCAACCGCGCCGTTTTCAAGCTGGCCGCTATGCTTGAGCGCCGCCCCCAGATCGGCTTTAAGACGTACAACTGGCGTTACGGCAAGCTCAATTATATAAAAACGGGCTGCGGCGACCCTATCCTGCTGATACACGGCGCGGACGCCGGCGCGAGCCTTATGGAATGGGAGAACAATATCGGCGCGCTCGCCCGGGAGCATACGGTATATGCCGTGGATTTGCTGGGGTTTGGGCATTCCGACAAGCCGGGTGTGGAATATTCGGCCTATCTGTACACGACCCTCATCAACGATTTTATATACGACGTCATCGGCGCGCAGGTAAATATCGCCGCGAGCGGGGAAGGCGCGGCCTTTGCCGTCATGGCCTGCGTGTTTAAGCCGCAGTTTTACAAAAAAATGCTGCTCGTGAGCCCGGAGGGCCTGCGCGGGATCGCGGACGCCCCCACAAACCGGCATGTGTGGTTTAAGTGGTGCCTGTGCCTGCCCGTGATAGGCACGCTGTTTTACAACATATTGAGCTCCAAGGCGTGCATACGCTACAGCCTGCGGCGCTCCGGCTTCTGCGATAAAACGCTGGCGACGCCGGAAATGGCGGAGGAGAGGTTCGTCTCCGCCCATATCGGCGGCGAAAAGGCGCGTCTGCCCCTGGCGGCGTGCAAATCCCGGTTCCTGCACGTCTCCATAGAAAAGCCGCTCAGCGATATCAGGATACCCTTGTGCGTGGCATGGGGCGAGGATTCCGTGGACAGTTTTGACGATGAGTACCGCGCCGTGGAGCGGGCGAACCCTGGGGCGCGGCAGGTGGTCTTTGACGACGCCAAGCGGCTTCTGCACATAGAGCAAAGCGAGCGTTTCAACGAGCTGTGCCTCGAGTTTTTTAAATGATATTTTTATAAGGAGATTTGATATGTACACACAGGTAAAAAAGATATATGAAAATTACGAGCGGATGTACGACAGGGAAGTCACCGTCGGCGGATGGGTGCGCACCCTCAGGGACAACAAAAATTTCGGCTTTATAGAGCTCAACGACGGCACATTTTTCAGGAGCGTACAAATAGTGTTTGACGCCGGTCTGCCCAATTTCGCGGAAGTCGTCAGGCTGGGCGTCGGCGCGTCGTTGACGGTTAAGGGCGCGCTCGTGAAAAGCGCCGGCTCAAAACAGGCGTTTGAGATCAAGGCGGAGGAAGTGACGATAGAGGGGGTTTCCCCGGCGGATTACCCGCTCCAGAAAAAGCGCCATTCCCTCGAATTCCTGCGCGCGATAGCGCACCTGCGCCCGCGCACCAACACGTTCGCCGCGGTATTCCGCGTGCGCTCGCTGATAAGTTTCGCCATACACAGCTTCTTTAACGAACGCGGCTTCGTGTACGTACATACCCCGATCATCACCGGCAGCGACTGCGAGGGCGCGGGCGAGATGTTCCAGGTGACGGCGCTGGATGTCGCGAACCCGCCCAGGACGCCTTCGGGCGCGGTGGATTACGGCGAGGACTTTTTCGGCAAGATGACAAACCTGACCGTCAGCGGGCAGCTCTCCGTGGAGAATTACGCCCTGGCCTTCCGCAACGTGTATACCTTCGGGCCCACGTTCCGCGCGGAAAACTCCAACACGGCCCGCCACGCCGCCGAATTCTGGATGGTCGAGCCGGAGATAGCCTTCGCCGATTTAAAGGACGACATGAACCTGGCGGAAGACATGCTGAAGTATATCATCAACTATGTGATGGAAAAGGCCCCGGAGGAGATGCGCTTCTTCAACGACTTCGTCGACAGCGGCCTGCTGGAGCGCCTGGACGGGGTACGGCGGGCGGATTTCGGCCGCGTCACCTACACCGAGGCCGTGGACATCCTCAAAAAAGCGGACGTCAAATTCGATTATCCCGTGAAATGGGGCGTGGACTTGCAGACGGAGCACGAGCGCTACCTCACCGAACAGGTGTTTAAGCGCCCGCTGTTCGTCATGGACTACCCCAGGGGCATCAAGGCGTTCTATATGCGCCTTAACGACGACGGCGAGACCGTGGCCGCCGCGGACCTGCTGGTGCCGGGCGTGGGAGAGATCATCGGCGGCAGCCAGCGCGAGGAGCGCCTCGACGTGCTGGAGCGCCGCATGGACGAGATGGGCCTGCGCAAGGAGGACTACGACTGGTATCTGGACACCCGCCGCTACGGCTCCGTAAAGCACGCGGGCTACGGGCTGGGGCTGGAGCGCTGCGTCATGTACCTGACGGGCATGGCCAATATCCGCGACGTGATCCCGTTCCCGAGGACCGTGAGAAACGCGGAGTTTTAGATTTATGACGCGAGCTCGACGAACTGGATTGCTTCGCGCGTTAACGTTTGAGCAGGCTTAGGCCATGAGCGCTAGCAATGACAATACGCGGCGCGCTTGCGTTTGTCCTTTATTGCGTATTGTAGGGGCAAACCTTGTGTTTGCCCCTGTCCAAGTCAGAGACAAGCTCTGCCCCTACAGGTTTCGGAACAGGTCTAATTACCGGAAGCCTTTAGGTTAAACGGACGGCCATTTATTTTGATAATTGGGGGGGCAAAATGTCTGAACCGTATGAACCGTACCCAGTGATTTCCTCGGAGACGCCGTATCGCGGCAAAATCCTCAACGTCCGCGTGGACACGATATCGCTGCCCGACGGGCGCTCCGCCCGGCGCGAGATCGTCGAACGCGGCAGCGCCTCCGCCGTCGTAGCCATTGACCGCGGCGGCTTATTGACGCTCGTGCGGCAGTACCGGCCCGCGCTGGGCCGTTTTGCGCTGGAGATACCCGCTGGCATGATAGACCCGGAGGAGGACCCGATGGCGTGCGCGGCGCGCGAATTGGAGGAGGAGACCGGCCAAAAAGCCGGTAAACTCCGGTTTTTGTGCGCGATGCACATGTCCGTCGGCTTCTGCACGGAACAGCTTTATCTGTATCTGGCGGAGGATCTGACCGAATCCGAGCGGCATCCGGACGAGGATGAATTTATCGAGATAGTGCGCTGCCCCCTCGACGAGGCCCTGGGCATGATCGCTGGCGGCGTGATCACGGACAGCAAGACCGTGGCCGGCGTTTTGGCCGTGAAGTCGGGTTTCGCGGGCTTGGCGCAATAGGCGCATGTCCGCCGGGCGGCGTTATTTGCGCGCGCGGCTGGATTGCTTAGGACATAAACGTACGCGGGGAGGATAGGCCCCTTGCCCTCGCAATGATGCCGCGGGCAGCCGCTCGATTTCCTACTGAATTTGCCGGAACAAAATCCATTTAAATCGCTTATACGAATCTCATTTTCACACCTTTCATTGTTCGGTCGAAACGCGCAAAAGCTTTCTCGCTTTTACGCCTCCCTCCAATGAAATGATTCAAATTGAGATTCGCATTAAATAAAGACCCGCTCGGCGCGGGCCTTTATTTATGGGGCAATGCCGATGGCAAATTCCTACTTGGCGATAATCCTCCAGTCCAGATCGCCCCGGTCGAGCGCCAGGAGCAGCGCCTCAGCCGTGGCGAGGTTGCTGGCGAAGGGGATATTGTGGATGTCGCAGAGGCGTTGCAGCCCGTGGATATCCGGCTCATACTCCTTCTTGTTCACGGGGTCCCGGAGGAAGATGACCAGGTCGATATCGTTGTGGGCGATCTGGGTGCCGAGCTGCTGCTCCCCGCCGAGATGCCCGGCCAGATATTTCTTCACGGGGAGATTGGCCGTTTCCTCCACCAGCCGTCCCGTCGTCTCCGTCGCGAAAAGCGTGTGCTTGTTCAGGATATGGCGGTAGGCGATGCATAGGTTTTCCATCAGTTTCTTTTTGTTGTCGTTTGCGACAAGGGCGATATTCATTAGATCCACCTTTCTTATAAATCTATTCTTATAAATCTATATAGTCTCATTTTTCGAAGATAGACTTGCTCCTGTGCATGCCGATATTGTTGATAATGCCGACGGCGCACATGTTGATCCAGAGTGAGCTGCCGCCGTAGCTTAAAAACGGAAACGCGACGCCGGTGTTGGGTATCATACCCGTGTTTACGCCCACATGTATAAAAACCTGGAAGGTGAGCATCGCCGCCACGCCGCACGCTATAAGCCGCCCGAGCTGGTCCACCGATTTATTGGCCGCGATAAGGCACTTAAAGATGATGAACAGCATGACCGCCAGCACGGCCGCGCAGCCGACGAACCCCAATTC
>Ga0209629_10000017_pt1 | contig 70962 bp, 68 predicted proteins | sample TergutCu122P5_FD_187286 | JGI IMG/M metagenome (GOLD analysis project Ga0209629, IMG submission 187286) | Cubitermes ugandensis P5 segment gut microbial communities from Kakamega Forest, Kenya - Cu122 P5 (SPAdes) (version 2) | ecosystem: Host-associated > Arthropoda: Insects > Digestive system...
ATGGTCGATTTATCTATCAAACTCTGGAATGCTCTTACATCCCCAGATATCTTCTCACAATATCAAGCAGTCGCTCTATCTCTGTTTAGGTGAAAACTCTCCAATTTTTTACGGATACGATCGAGGCATCCGCATTTTCTGAAGAAATAAAAGTCCTGGGTATTCTCTGCCTTGTTAATTCTCTGGAATCTCTAAGCTATACGGCCAAAGATGGGCAATACCTGCGATGGGATGAACGATCGGATAAGGTTATTACAACAAATAAGCGCCGGTTAAGCATTGGCCGAGAACCGCTGAAAGTGATTCTCAATAAAGGGATTTTACCTGATACAAAAACCGCTTTAATTATAGAGCTGGAAAAAACCATATCCGATATTAGCTCCATTCAGCATGAGCCGGGGATGATGTTCGGTAATGCGACGATTACCTTCAAACAAAACAGTTCGCTGTTGGAATTGCCACGCCTTCAAGATGAATCCATTCATGGAGTAATCACATCTCCTCCTTATTGTAATCGTTATGATTACACAAGGATATATGCTTTGGAACTCGTCTACCTGGGTCTCGGCGAGGAAGAAGTAAAAAAATTAAGACAGGATTTGCTTTCCTGCACCGTTGAAAACAAACCAAAACACGAATACCTGAAAGAATATTACATATCCATTGGCAAATTCAGGGATTATGAAACTGTTGTCTCTCTGGTCAGGCGGAACGCAGCGTTGAATGAAGTGCTTAAGGCTCTGGAATTGAGAAAATCAAATGGTGATATAAACAATTCCGGCGTCATCAATATGGTCAGAGGATATTTTGAAGAGCTTGCGTTCATTTATTATGAGCTTTTCCGAATATGCAAACAGGGCGCAAGGGTGGCCTTCGTCAACGATAATGTCCGGTATGCCGGGGAAGTGATTCCGGTTGACTATATTTCAACGGAGATAGCCTCACAAATCGGATTCAATCCTGAAAGGATATACACACTGAGGCAGCGGAAAGGAAACAGTAGCCAGCAGATGAAAAAATTCGGACGGGTTCCTTTGCGAAAAAGCATTACCATCTGGCAAAAATAAGCGTCGCCTCTGGTCATGCCGCGAGCATACAGCGCAGTATCTTCTCTTCCATGTCCACAGACCAACGGCGCATGTTCGCAAATCCTTATGGACGCGCTTCCCAGACGCGGTGAATTTTCGGATTGCGGGCGAAATCGAAGGGGATGGTTTCTTTGGTGATCTCCCGCATGGAAAACCGTGTTGCCACGCCTTCATCCAAAACAAATCCCCGGAAATTTGTCGAGAAGAACAATACTCCATCCGGGGCCAGGCGGCGCATGGCCAGGTTCAAGAGGGCGGCGTGGTCACGCTGGAGGTCGAAGACCAGACCCTTTTTCTTGGTGTTGGCAAAGGTTGGCGGGTCGAGCAAAATCAGGTCATAGAAACCGTTATCCTCTTGCAGCCAGGCGCGGCAATCGGCGGCGATGAAACGGTGGTTCGTCAGTGTCAGGCCGTTGACCGCCAGATTCTTTTTCGCCCAGGCCAGATACTTTTCCGACAGATCGACGCTGGTAGTGGCGACGGCGCCGCCCATGGCCGCGTGAACGGTGGCGGCGCCGCTGTAGGCGAACAGATTGAGGAAGCGTTTGCCACTGGCCTCGCGGTTCAGGCGCAGACGCAGGGGCCGGTGGTCGAGGAACAGGCCGGTGTCGAGATAATCGCCGAGATTGATCAAAAGGCGGCAGTTGCCTTCCCTGACTTCACGGTATTTGGGCCGCTCATCCTGACCGGATCGCCGCTGGTACTGCGCCTTGCCCTTCTGCTTTTGCCGCCGGCGGATAAAGAGACGATCGGAGCGTAAGGAAAGCGTCTGGCGGATAATCTTTTTGGCCAGGCCAAGGCGCGTTTCCGCCTCTTTGGCGTCAATGCCGGCGGGCGGCGCGTATTCGTTCAACAGCGCCCATTTTTCATAGAGATCAACGCTGAAGTTGTAATCCGGCAGGTCACGGTCATAGACGCGGAAGCAATAGACGCTCTGTTTCCCGGCCCAGGCCAGCATTTTGACCAGATTTTTCCGCAGGCGACGGGCGAAATCATTGTCGTCATCCGCTGTCTCGATTGGCCAGCGGAAGGGCGTGGGCGTCTCCGCCCGGCCAACCAACAGGCGGCAGGGGATTGCCCCGTTATGGAGCGGCAATTTCTCTTGCCAGGTAATGCCGAAGCTGTCGGTCAATTCGGCTCCCGCGATCAGCGCCGCCAGTTTCCAGCCAGGAAAGCGGGTTTGGGCGATGCGACCCAAGGCGCGGTACAAGTGGGCGATGATCTGTTCCTCGCCTAAGCGCTCGCCGTAAGGCAGATTGCTGACGATGAGGCCATCTTTCCCTGGAGAGGGATTTTCCAAATGCGCCAGTTGCGCTTGCCGCACCACGATCCGTTCGGCCAGACCGGCCCGCGCGATATTCTTGCGGGCGGCGGCCACGGCTTTGCCGTCGGCGTCGAAACCGAAAAACAGCGGCCACTCTTTTTTTTCGCCGGCGGTCTCACGGCGAACGGCTTCGGCGACGAGCGTTTCCCACAGATCGGCTCGATGTTTCTTCCAGGCAGTGAAACCATAAGACGCCCGCGACAGTCCCGGCGCCACATCACCGGCAATCATCGCCGCCTCGATCAGAATCGTGCCGCTGCCGCAGCAGGGATCAATCACCACCGGTGGAAAACTATCCTCGCCACAGCCAGCCAACAGCGCCACCGCCGCCGCCAGATTCTCTTTCATCGGTGCGTCGCCCGCCGCCAGACGGTAGCCACGCTGATGCAACGGGCCGGTCAGGTCGAGGCTGAGACTGGCGCTGGCGCCGTCCCAATGCAGATGAAAACGCAAATCCGGGCGTTCGGTATCGACCGAGGGCCGGGCGCCAAGACGCTCGCGAAAACGGTCGGCCAGGCCATCTTTGGCCAACCGGGCCAGGTACTGGCCGTTTTGGTTTTTTGCCGCGCCGGTCAGGGTGACATCGAAGGCAAAGGTCTGGCTGGTATCGAGATGCTCCTCGAATGGGAAAGCGCGCATTGCCTCGTACAGCCCCTGAGTCGCGGTCACTGGCCAGGTGGCCAGATGCAGCAGCAACCGTGAGGCCAGCCGCGACCACAGGCACAGGCGATAGGCCAAGACCAGATCGCCGCGAGCCGTCACCAGCGCCGGGCTGGTGGTTATGGCCATACCACCGGCGGCGCCGATCTCGGCGGCCAACAGCCCTTCGACACCAAGCGGGCAAGGGGCGAAAATGAGATATTCGTTGTCCATGGCAATTAGGGCGGGCGGTGAACGGAAATTCTTGTACAGTGCGGCTCTACAACTTCAACCGGAGGCGCAATGAAACTTCTGCTTCTTCTTCTGGGACTGCTTTTGATTGTCGAGGGTTTACCCTACCTGACCTTCCCGGAGGCGATGAAAAAATGGCTGGCCGAGGTGGCGATGCTGGACAACGGCAGGCTGCGCGTCGTTGGCCTCATCGCGGTAATCACGGGTTTCCTCATTCTGTTGGTGGCGCGGCCAGGCGGTTGGCTGGAGTAGCGCCCGCTTCGCCATCCGTCATCTGCTTCCTGTCAATTGTTTCCTGAAAGGGCAGGTACAGGATGAAGGCGGCGCCACCCAAGTCGCTCTCGCCTACGCGCAGGATGCCGTGATGGGTTTCGACAATCTGCCGAACGATGGCCAGCCCCAGACCGGTGCCGTCGGCGCGTGTGGTGTAGAACGGCTCGAAGATGCGCTCGCGCTCGGCGTCCGGGATACCGGGGCCGTTGTCGCCGATCTCGATGCGCAGCATGTCCTCGCCGCCATCCTTTTGGATTTCCCTGGCGCCGACCCGGATGATCTCGTTCCCCTTCGGGCAAAAGGCAATGGCGTTGGTGATGAAATGCAGCAGGACGATATGCAACTGTTTGCGGTCGGCCCAGGCATCTAAACCCACCGGTGCCTCGATTTCCAGCCGCGCCGTCTCCGGCCATTTTGGATTGGCCCGGCAGACCTGTTCCACCTCGAGAACACAGTCGCGCAGCGAAAACCAACTGGCCTCGACCGTATCGGGGCGGGCAAATTTCAGGAAATCGGCGATGGTATCAATCATCCGTGTCGATTCACGGATGATGATCTCGGTCAGTTCGTGGTTCAGCGATCGTGCCCCGTCGCGCTTTTCGATTTCGGCGGCCAAGATTTGCGCCGAACCGGAAATGGCGGCCAGGGGATTTCTGAAATCATGGGCGATGCTGGCGCTCATCATGCCGATGGCGGCCAATTTTTCGTTCTGGCGCATCTGCTGTTCGAGCTTTTCGATGTCGCTGATGTCTTTCAGGGTGACGATCTTGCCGTCCCGCGCCGGACCATTGTGCTGGACGTGGTGCGGAAAGGAAACGACCGAGTAGCCGATCCGTAAAATTTCCCCGTCGGCGCGGGCGAGATCGGCAACGCGGCGAAAGCCTCGGACACTGATGTCGAGGTTGGGGAAACAGGCCGAGATGTGTTTGCCGATGAAGGTGGCGGGAGAACAGCCGCCGATGGCGGCGGCGGCGTTGTTGACCGAGATGACGTGGTCTTCATCGTCGGTGGTGATGATGCCGGTGGAAATGGTGTCGAATATCCGTTTGTGCAGTGCCGACAGCCGGTCGAAGGTGGTCAGTGAATCGGCCAGAGCGCTTTCGGTTTTGACGATGCGGGCGCTAAAAAGGGTGGAGAGGAAAGCGGCGAGGAAAAACGACAGACCGGTCAGAGAAAAATGATTGAGCAAGACTTCGGCGTTTTGCACCGGCACGACGCCCGCCGCTAGAGCCTGCGCCGCGATATGGCCATAAAATTCCATGGTCAGGATGCCGCCCAGTGTCAGCGACGACAGCGCCGCCGCCGCCAGGCCGCCGTAGCGGGGCAGGATCAGACCGCCGGAAATGATGGCGAAAAAATAGGTGAAGGTGAACATCGACTCGGCGGAACCGGTGGCGTAGACGATGACCGAGGCGAAAATTGTGTCGAGGAAATTCTGCGCCAGCCCGAAACGCAGGAAATAGCGGCGCAGGCTGAGCAGTAAAAAGGCCGAGGCGATCGTCGCCGAATACACGCAGAGCAGCAACAGGATAAACTGGTTGTGCGGCATCAGGACACCGTGCTTTGCGTCCTGAAACAGGATGGCAAAAACCAGCAGCGAAGTATAGAGCAACACCCGGAACAGCAGCATCCAGTTCAACTGGCTGCGCATAATGGCATCGAGGGTATTGCCCGCCGCCGGCGCTGGAGCAAAGAAAGGACGCGCCATCATTCAATCCCGTCAATTCCGTACTTTCCCAGTTTGTAGCGGAACGAGCGGAAACTCATACGTAAGAGATCGGCGGCCTGCATCTTGGCGCCGCCGGTTTTTTCCAGGGCGAAGCGGATCATTTTCTGTTCCAGGTTGACGATACAACGCTCGAGACCCAGATCGAGCAGTTCCTCCTCGCCGATAGTGGCGAGAACATCACCAACGTGGGCTGATGCCGCTTCACTGCCGGCGCGGCCCGTGGCGCGATTTGAAAGGGTCAGGCTCTCCGGCAGGATGATGGCCGAATCCTCCAGGGCAACGCCACGTTCGATGATGTTTTCCAGCTCCCTGACGTTGCCGGGGAAATGGTAGTCCATCAACACCTTCATGGCATAGGAGGAAATCTCGTGGATATTTTTGCCGAGCCGTTTGGAATATTTTTTCAGGAAATGCTCGACAAGAATCGGGATGTCACCTTTGCGTTCGCGCAGCGGCGGCATCCGCAGCGGCACCACGGCCAGCCGGTAAAAGAGGTCTTCGCGGAAACGTCCGGCGCCGATTTCATACTCCAGATTTTTGTTAGTAGCGGCAACGATGCGGACGTTGATGCGTTTGATTTTGGTACCGCCAACCGGTTTGATCTCGCGCTCTTGCAAGACGCGCAAGAGTTTGGTTTGGATGAGCGGCGTCAGCTCGCCGATTTCATCGAGGAAGGCGGTGCCGCCGTCGGCCTCCTGAAACAGTCCGGCCTTGTCGCTGATCGCTCCCGTGAAGGCGCCCTTGACATGGCCGAACAGCTCGCTTTCCATCAGTTCATCCGGGATGGCGCTACAGGTAATCGGCACAAAGAGCTTGTCGGCCACCTGACTGTTTTTATGGATGGCCTGGGCCACCAGTTCTTTGCCGGTGCCGGATTCGCCGTAGATCAGCACATTGGCCGGTGTCGGCGCCACGCGGCGGATCATGTCGAAGATCTTTTGCATCTCGCGGCTGGTGCCGATGATGCCGCTGAAAGAACCCTGCGGCGCTGGCGCCGCTGTCGCTTTACGGCTGGTGGCGGCGGCCACGACCGATTTGATCTCATCAACATTGAAGGGTTTTGAGATGTAGTCGAAAGCGCCGCCACGCATCGCCTGCACCGCGTCATCGGGTGAGGCGAAGGCGGTGATCAACACCACCGGGATTTCCGGATGTTTCGCCTTCAGGTTTTCGAGCAGCTCGAGGCCGGTCATGCCTGGCATCCGAATATCGCTGATGACCAGATCGCAGCCATGCCCGGCCAGGTAATCGAGGGCCTCCTGACCGCCAGCGAAGGCGTTTACCTGGTGGCCTTCCTTTTTCAGCAGGATGCTGAGAAAATCGCGCATCCCGCGTTCGTCATCGACAACGACAACCGAATACATAACTCACCTCAGCCGCCAGACAACACCGCCAGCTTGATCGTCATAGAACATGATTTTACAGCTTCAGCCTTTTGAAGATACTTTCCGGGATATGGCCAACAATTATCATAATATAGCGCCAGAACCACCGGCTGTAGATGACGTTTCGCTTTTTCCGCGCCGCTTTGACGATGTCGGCAGCCACCTGTTCGGGTGTCGCCGTCAGTTTCGCCGGTAAGGCCATGCCGTCAGTCATGGCGGTGGCGACGAAACCGGGTTTGACCGTGATCACGGCCACACCCCTTTTCGCCAGGCGATTGCGCAGACCGGAGAGGAAAACGGTCAATCCGGCTTTGGCGCTGCCGTAGAAATAGTTCGAGGCCCGGCCCCGGTCGCCAGCCACCGAGGAAATGGCGATGATCAGGCCACGGCCACGCCGCTCGAAGGTGTTTGCGGCCAGCGACAAAATCGGCACCAATCCCGTGAAATTGGTTTGCAGGATGGCCGCCGCCTGGCCCATATCGCTTTGCGCCCTTTCCTGATCGCCCAAAAGGCCGACGGCGCAGAAGAGCGCGCTGGTTTCTTCCTCGATGCCTTGCCAGAAGGCGGCGTGTTCTTCTGGCCGCAGAGCATCGAATGCGGCAGTTTTCACGCGACGTCCACTGCGCAGGGTGATGTCAGTGGCGATTGTATCGAGAATGTCCGGCTCGCGACCGGCGAGAATCAGATCCCAGCCCTCGCGGGCAAAAGCTAAAGCGGTGGCGCGGGCAATGTCCGAGGCCGCGCCGAGTATCAGCATGGTTGCCATAATAGTCCTCTTGTATTTGTCACCAAATCTATTCCACTTCCATATCAATTTTGAAACGGGCATTGCGAGCCGTAGGGGCGCCCATTGGGCGTCCGTGAAAACGTAATGGATGCTGCGACTTCGCGCAGCATGACATTCCCGAATTTATTCAGTCATTCTGCGCGCAGCGAAGCGAAGTCGCAGAATCCACGTTCGCAATGATACTTCCTAATTTATTCTATTCAGCATTTATACCAAACCCAGCCGCCGCGCTTGCAGCGACATGAAGCGTCCTTCCGGATCGAGGCGTTTTTTTATAGCCAGGAAGTTGTCCAAAGCCGGGCCGTAGCCGCGCCGGAAAACCTCGCCTGACATGCGCGCATCTTTGGTCAGATAATGCCTGCCGCCGCATTCGAGTACCATGGCGTCGAGGCGGTCGAGCAGCGGGAAAAGTTTTTTCGTGATCGGGAAATCGAGAGCCAGCGTGTAGCCTGCCATCGGAAACGAGATATTGCCGTCGAAAACCGGCTGCTGGCCAAAGAGCTTCAGCACGGCGAGAAACGATCCCTGGCCGCTCTCGGCGATGGTTTTCAGGATGTCCGAGAGGCCGGCGGCGCTGGTTTCCTTGGGCAGGACGAATTGATACTGGGTGAAGCCGCGCCTACCGTAGATCCGGTTCCAGTTGTGGATGGAATCGAGCGGATAGAAAAAGCTGTTGTAGCTGACGATGCTCTTCTTGAGGCCCTTCGGCGCCTTGCCGTAATAGAGGGCGTTGAAGGTTTTTACGGAAAAACCGTTCAGAACAAAGGACGGAAAATCAAAGGGCACGGCCAAGGCTCGCGGCGGCGGCGGCTGATGCGGGCGTAAGAGGTATTTGGCAGGCAGGTCATCGCGCTCGGCAAACGAGCCGCCCATGAAGATCGACCTCCCCAGCCCTTTACCGCTTTGCAGGCAATCGATCCAGGCGACGGTAAAAGGCAGTTTGGCGTAGCGCTCGAAGGTGTCCATGATCGAGTCGAGATTGCCGGCCTTGACCATTTCCTGTTTGATGAAAGCGCTGGGGACTTTTTGCAGCCGCAGCGCCACCCGCAGGATGAAACCGGTCAGGCCGTGGCCGCCGGCGGTGGCGTGGAAAATATCGGCATTTTCCCTATCCGAGCAGCGGATTATGCCGGTAGCCGGTGTCCACAGATCGAGCCATTCGACGTGGCGGCAAAAGGTAGCGGCGACATGATGGTCTTTGCCGTGTACGTCCGAGGCAACAGCGCCGCCGAGGCTGACAAATTTGGTGCCCGGCGTCACCGGCAAAAACCAGCCCTTGGGCACGAAGGCGTCGAGAATTTCCGCGAGCGACACGCCGGCGCCGGCGACCAGAACGCCGCTTTCCTCATCGAACGATTCGATGAAATTCAGGCGCAGGCTCGACAGCACCAAATGCTCGTTCAGGGCGCTGTCGCCATACGACCGGCCGAGACCTCGGCCAATCAGCGAGCCGCCGCCTGCCAGCGCCGCAAGCGCCAGGGCCTCGTTCGCCGGGCTGGCCAGCGTTGTTTCAATCAGGGGATACTTGCCCCAGCTTGTCAGTTTCATCGCGCTTCCTTCTTGAAAGTGAAAAATTTATGGCCGAAAAAACTCGACAACGCCGTTGTCGATACGCCGATGAAGTGGGCGATGTCTTTGGGCTCCAACCCTCTTGTCGTTCCCGGCAAAGCATAGTGAAAATCAATACCGGCCCATGGGAAGACATAATGAGCCAGGCCAACGCTGATCAGCCAGACTTGCAGCGCCGCCAGCAGATTGACGGCAACGAACCAGCCGCCTTCCCGCTGAGCGCGCCCGGAACCCGCCGTTTTGAAAACCAAGAATTTAAAGAGGAAAAAAGCAACCAGCATCCCGCACAGCCTGGCAATGACAATCGCCGACGAATACGACAGCCAGAAATTGACCAGCCAGCGGCTGCCCAGTTCGACGACGGCGGCAATACCGCCACAGAACAGGAAGAAAACAAAGGTTTTGCTTTCTTGCTTGGTATTCATAATGACTTCCGCAAAATATCGGCCATCTCCCTAGCAATGCGCACGCTCTCGTTGATCGAGCGGTCTTCAGGAAAAGAATGGGTGGTGTCGGCGGCGAGGATGTTCTTCGCCCCGGTTTCATAAGGCGGCAGCAGATGCCGGAAACCCGGCGGGCAGACCGGCTGGGCGAATTCGTAGCGGAAAAGCCTGACTGCTTCTTCCGTGGCCGCCGCTTGCGGGTTGATTGCCCGCAGATAGCCTCGTGCTTTATCGAGTAATTCCCCGTCCGTCAGCCGCCAGTTCGGATGATCTTGCGGCATGTAAAAAGGCACATAAATATAGGCCTTTTCCATCGGGCGCAGGTTGGAGTATTCGATGATGCCGGGGATGTCCCACTCTTCCATGTCGATGTTCAGCCAGAAATTTTCGGTCAGCGGCCGGCCCAGGCGGAAGAGGGCGCAGCGGCAACCGACGTTTCTGATCGCTTTTACTTTTGCCAGGTATTCCTGCGGCAGCCGTGGAATCAGGCGCGGCAGATAGGGCAGGGGTATGGTCGAGACCACGGCGTCGAAGTATTCAGGAACATCGCCTGTCAGAACCAGGCCGCCGCCGCGATCCGCATCAATTTCGACGCGCGCTACCGGTGAGGACAGATGCAGTGTCCCGCCTTTGGCCGCCAGCCGTTCATGGAGATGGTTGATGAACGACTGGCTGCCGCCTTCGAGGTAGCCGAGCGATTCCCGCATCAGGCTTTGCCGCGAATTGGCCACACGGCGGATGCGCGAAGCGATCCAGGCCGCCGACAATGGTTCAGCCAACTGGAAAAATTTCTTCTCGAAGAGAAAACGCCACAACGCATTGTAGCCGGTTTTCCCCTCCCAGCGGCGGATCCAGTCGGCGGCGGCGATGTCATCCAAGGGCGTCAGGTCTTTGATGAATTTGCAGGCGTAGGCGTGCAGACCGTAGCGCAGGCGGGTGACTAAGGGAATATCTTTCAGTTGCAGCAGCGTCTTCGGGTTGCCCCAGGGATGCAGCGCCGGCCGGCCTTTTGGGCCGCGACGGAACAGGCCCATCTTGGTTTGCCGCCAGCGCAGATCGCCTTCCAGACCTAAACGCCGCAGAATGGCAAAGAACTCTTTATCGGGACGATTGATGAAATGGTAGTATTTTTCAATGGTTACACCGTCAAACTCGAAGCTCGCGCTCATCCCGCCAGGCTCCGCCTCGGCCTCGAAGACCGTCACCATCGCCTCATCATCCAAAAAACTGGCCAGCGCCAGGCCCATTGGGCCGGCGCCGATGATCGCCACTCGCTTTTTCATCATGTCCGTTCCAGAACCACCGTGCTGTATTCCGGATGGGTAAAGGTTTCGCGGATGGCTTCAGCAAAGGGTGTCGGCGTTAGGTCAAAGGTTTTCGTCATCGGATCGCCGGTGAAATAATCGCCGGCCATCAGGGCATCGAGCTGATCGGCGACAAAAGGTGGATTCGATACGAACAGGGCGTAGGCTTTCATCATCAATTTGAACAACGGCACCGGGATGGTGACGATCAAGGTGTTCAGCTTCTTCACCTTTTTTATGGCCCGGATGATGTCGATATAAGTGACGTCTTCCTCGCCGACAATATCATAGGTCTTGCCCTCTGGCCTGTTCTCGGCGCACCAGATCAATACCCGGCAAAAATCGAGGACATAAAGCGGCTGGCGGACATAACGGCCATGACCGGGAATCGGATAGATGGGCGTTTTCGCCATGAAACGCGACAGCCAGCCCAGATGTTTGGGGTCGAACCAGCCAAACATCAAAGTTGGGCGGACGAAACAGGCAGCCAGGCCAGATGCTTTCACCATCTCTTCCTGGGCGCGTTTCGAGCGCGTGTAGTTGTCGTCAGCCACCGAATTCAGTACCGAAGATGAAACAAAGACCGTAAACGGGATGGCGTATTGTTTAGCTGCCGCCAGCACGTTTTTCGTTGAATCGAGGGTGTTGCGCTGGAAAGAGGCAAAGGTGGCGCCGGTGATCTGGGCTTGCAACAGGAACAGCCGTTCAACGCCGGCAAAATGTTTTTCCCAGTCCCCGGCCTTAGCCAGATCGGCCCGCACGCAGGTGACAGCAGGATGCAACTTTTTGAGGATGGCAAGATTTCCCTCATGCTTGTCGATGATCGTGATATTGCCGTATCCCTGGCGGATCAGCTCGGCGACCAGATTTTGGCCGACCAAACCGGCGGCGCCGGTAATCAACAGTTTGGCGTTTTTATTCAGTTGTTCCATGAATTATCCTATTTCTGACCTATACTGACAAGAGCGGACACGGATATTGCTGGTATTTTGTGACCTTTTCAGTTTTCCCGAGCGTATATTCTGTGGAAACCATCCCCGACAGGAATGACTTTTACCAGGTGGTAGTCATCTCTGATAGCATCCCATATTTTCGTGTATTTTTCGAGTGCGAACATGTCAGCGTTGGTGTAGGCGAATGAGCCAGGCGCCACGATATCGACAATCAATTTCGGCCTGTTTCTTTTGATGTCGGCAACGTACAATTCCGTATTTTTGGCCGGGTATTTTTTATCGACCAGATATGGGATAGCAACGAGAGTGGTCGCACTGCGGCGCTGGGAATAAACATAGACTTCAGGGTTCCAGCCCCAAACGACGATGGAGTCTTCTTTGCTGGTATTTTGCGCTATGTAAGCGCAGGTATCGGCAAAATGCGTGCTACCGGCAAGATATGAAGGCAATGCCGCCATGTACGATGCCACATTTTGGTAAGCGCCGCTGAACAAAAAACAAAAATACAACATGAGCACTAACGGCATGAGTATATTGGCGCGTCGCTGGAATCCGTTGTCATGACAGATAAAGCGCGTAAGCCAGCGTAAAAATTCCATCAATGCGATTAATGCTGGTATGGATAGAAAGATTAGGTAGTGAGGAAAAGCAGTGCCAGGTTTGACAATGGCGAATACGGTGGATAAAAGCATGAGCAGGGCGAAAAACAACGACCAGTCAGCGCCGATGACGATGGTGATTTTCTCCCGCAAAAATGGCGCCATGGATAAAAAGACCGTCAGTGCTATGGCCAATATGAATATTGCCTGGATGTGGAGAGGAACGTTAGGCTTGACGATGGCGTATGGCACGATCAGGAGGATGACTGCGGAAAAGCATAATAACCAGCCCGTTCGATCCCACTTTATTTTGATTGCATCTCGCCAAAGTCGGGATATGAAAAGGAGTATAAATAACACAATGGGGAGGGATAATGTGATGAAGACGGGGATGAATATCAATTTCATCCAGGAGACGTTTGAGAAGAAAGACAATACAAAATCTGACTGTTCGCGGAATGCGTCGGGAAGTATGGGATTGTTGACATGATTGTACAGATCTACGACATAGTAAAAATAGGCGTGGGACAATCCATGGTCGTAGCTTGCCAAATATCCAGCCAGCATAATCGTCGGCAGGCACAGCGCGGCGAGAAAATATGCTGATTTTTTTACAAAATTTTTGACAGAGAATTCTTCCTTCTTTCCCGTTGCCCACAAAGTGTAAAGCATCCAGACGATATACACCGCTAACATAGGCATGGCTTGCCATTTGACGAATGGCAGGCAGCCGCTGACAATGCCAGCGGCGACAAGAAAAGAAATTTTACCGCTCTTTGCTATCTTGTAGAGAAAAAACAGGCTAATTGTTATGAATAATGTAAAAACGGATTCGGCGTTGTACGCTTGAAGATCAAAATAAGAATTGAAAGAAAAATAAAATATAAAAAATACAGCCAGACAGCGAGAGAGCCGTATTGAGATATTTTCCAAACAAATTTTGTACAAGAAAAAAAAGGTTAGAATCAGAACTGCCATGTTCGTGAAATGCACGAGAAACATGGTGACATCATCAATGCCAAAAAACGATAGGACGAAATGGGAGATGGCCAGTAATAAATAGCAAATTGGCCCATGACTGCCCGCTTCCGCAGAGACCCATATTTTCCCGTCATGCAAAAAATTCAGCAGGGCGGCGGCATCCAGCGGTTCATCCGGGTTGATTGGACCAGCATACAAGAAGGGAGCGCGGAAAATAAAAATGGTCAAAATGCTTAAAAATATAAATATCGTATCGTTTAATGGATTCTTTTTCTCTTTTGCCAGGATAGACAAACAGGCTAATGACGCCATCATAACCACTGTTAGCCAGGCCATGGGCGTGCTTAAATCCGGGCTTCCCAAAAGCAAATTTTCAACCATGTTATAGCTGGGACCAAAATGTAATACCCCAGAATGTACGGAGTCCATCTTATTTCCCTTTATTTTCCGGTGAGTGTCCCGTTCTAAATACTACAAAACGCTGTCCTAAATAGTTCAATGTCGTGAACAGACACATACCAACAAATATGGCGATGTGATCACTCACTTTTTGCCCCCAACCAATAAACATGACGCTAATAAGACGCTCAGCGATGCCATAGGAGACGATATAGGTGAAAATATTCAACGGGATAAATGACAATATGGCTTTCGCTGTATTATTTTTGGAACGAAAAGTCCAATATTTATTCAGCAAAAAGCTCAATGCCATACCCGTGATGTAAGTTATGGAAGTTGACGGCCAGTATCCAAAACCGAACAGGTTGTAGAGACTCAGCATCAGCGCCAGGGCAATCAGGGTATTAATCGTGCCAACCACGAGAAATCGCAGCAGCGAAGCATCGAAGAATATCTGTTTAAATAGTTTCATCACCTGTTAATTAAGGGGGCGGAGTATAGTCCGGCGGTTTTCAGCATAAGCTGCAAGACGATGGAGCAGGCGATAAAAATTACTAGAAGATGGAAAGACAAAGAAAACTTCATACCTGAGATCCTGTGGATATTGGCTTTTAAGGGATGACAGCGAATGAAAAAGTATCAATTCATCTTTTACTGAACCGTTTATTTCCTGTTCATTCCTTCCAAATACTTTAGTATTTTTCCTGCTCCGATTATTTCCAGGTGGTGAGGATGTAACTATGTATACTAAATTTATCCATCAACGCTACAAAACTTGCATCATCTTCAGCAGTAATAATTCTTAAATGCCCATCTTTCCCAACGTGATTGTAGTAGTATTCTTGTTTATGCGTGTGAAAGTAGGCGATATTTACGATAACTAAAAATAACACCGCGCTCTTCGCATACACAAATAACAGGCTGTTGAAAAATAGCTTTGATTTTTGTCTCAATTAAGAATTGCCTTTGTTTGTTCCGGCCTTCTTCGGATTTTTCTAGCTATTTTTGGCCGTTTCATCGGCGTACATTAATGAAAGAATTTCGGGGCCTGTTAGAATTTTTCTTTTTCGCCAGCGCAATGTACTGCCCGCAGCAGATATTGCGGACAATCGGCATGGTTTCAGCCATTGGCTCCACAGCTTTACATATTTTTGTCAGCCAATCCGGACAGAAAAAAGGTACACAATTGACAAATTTTTGCGCCGTCACCTGAAGCCCCGCATCCGTCAGCCATCGCCGGATCAAGCGTGGCGAAAAAGATTGTTCTTCATGTTCTCGATGATAGCGCGATGCTTTTTCAATGAGTTTTAGCACCGGGTTGTAGCCATTCGGTTCTATAATCAACACCGTGTCCGCAAAAGCGGCAACAGACTGTAACGCTTTTGCCGCATCCGGCAAATGGTGAAGAAGACCTCGCAACACTATGCAATCAAAATGTGCCGTCAGTGATAACTCATAAATATTTCCGACCTGGAAATGCGCCTTGTCTGTAAGACCAGCCTTCTCCGCCTTGGCGGTCGCCGCCACGACCGCTTTCTCCGACGGATCAACTCCGAGCACAATATCCGCGCCGCGCTGAATTAACTCGAGGCTGTACGTTCCATCGCCACAACCCAGGTCAAGCAAATGCTTCCCTTGTGGAGAGTATAGCTCGACAAAAGCGTCGCTGAGGCGTTTGTTGGCGAGTACGGAGGAAAGACGATCTGTCGTGTAGGCATAGGAACCGATGGCTGAAACGTCCCGGTTAAAAACATCGACATTATGTTTTTGTGTTTCCATGAAATTTCCTTTTATCACAGGGGCTTCATCCCTATGGCGGCCATGTTGCCGACGGGAATGGTGATATTTTTATCCAGCAATCGCAGCCAGGCAAAAGATCGCGTCACAGCGCCGCGCAACAGTTCCGGCAGAGGGAGCAGGCGCAGCCAGTAGCGCAGCGGGTAGGTATTGGCAAACGGGCGGGTTTGAATATCGACAAAACCCGCCTCATGGAGAAACCACCGGATGGACGGTGGATGGAACAGTTGCAAATGTTCAATATCAATAATGGGCGAATGCAAACCTAGCAGCCGGTTCAAAATCGCCTGGCGGTTATGTACCACCATCGCGAACAGGCCGCCAGGGGCCAGCGCCGCATATGCCTGGGCGGCAAGTTCCTCAGGCTGCGCGACATGCTCGAGCGTCATGCAGGAAACAATCAGCGTTGGCGTCAGGTCGGCGATCATCTCCGGACTGAACATCCCTTCCCGGATGAGGGGCCGCACGTCGGGCGGGGCGGCGTCAATCGCCGCACGGGACGGCTCGATACCGATGGCGGTTGTAAAACCGATTTGTCGCAGCAGCGGCAACAGGGCGCCGTTGCCCGCGCCGATGTCCACCGCCGCTCCGGAGAAGTGCCGCTTTTGCAGAAATGGGGCAAAGACGCGAGCGTAGGTGTTGGCAGCGCAAAAGGCTTCCGCCGACGAGTCATAAGCGGCTTCGGCATACGCTTGATGCAAAGCGCCTGACGGCGGTGGACAAGGCGCGTACACCAAGCCGCAATCGCGGCAACACACCAAGCGCGGGCGCATGAATTCCGGCGTCTTGCGAGAAGCGAAGCTGAATGCTCCCATCTTGCCGGGGTCGATATATTCGTCGGCGAAATGCGAATATTCTCTTGCCCCGCAGACCGGGCAGGGGCGGTCAGATGGTGTTGCCATGGTGTTCTTCGTTATTTGCCAAAAAGCTCGTCATCCCCACCTTCCCCGCGAAAAGCTGTCCGCTCTACGTATCTCCCCTTTGACGATCATATTTTTACGGATAAATGGCGGCCTGGCCTTGGTTTCCTCCAGGATTTTGCCGATGTATTCGCCGAGAATGCCCAAACCGAGAATCGTCGCCGAACCGAAAAACAAAGAAACCAACAACATGGTGGTAATGCCTTTGGGCACTGATTCCGGGAAGAAGATACGCATAAAAACCGTGAGCAGCGCCAGCAAAACCGCGCCGGCGAAGCTGAAGCCACCAAAGGCGGTCAAAAGATGCAGCGGCAGGCGGCTGAAGGAGAAAATCGCCTTTTTCGCCCAGCCGATATTTTTGATCCAGTTGTTGGTACTCTTGCCAAACATCCGTTCGGGCCGCAGATAATCGACGCCAACCTGGGTAAAGCCAACATAGGCCCGCAAGCCGCGCAGAAACGAGTCGCGCTCGCCGCATTGCAGAAGCCAGTAGACCACCGAACGGTCGAGCAGGGCAAAATCCCCGGCGTTCTGCGGCATCGGGATTTCACTCATGGCGTCGAAGATGCGGTAAAACGCCTTGTAACAGGAGTCGAGCCAGACTGGCATTTCCCGTTTCACCCGGCGACCGTAGACCACATCGGCGCCGTCGCGCCAGTGCTTGACAAATTCTTCGATCAATTCCGGCGGATCCTGTAAATCGCCATCGAGAAGGACGCAGGCTTCTTTCGAGCTGATTTCCATGCCACTCCTGAAAGCCGCCTGTGAACCGAAATTGCGGGAATGGCTGATGCCGATGACACCGGGGTCCTGAGCGCTGATGGCGCGGATGACTCCCTCGGAATCATCTGGTGAGCGATCGTTGACGAAAATAATCTCATAATCCAGGCCCAGGCGCAGAAAAACCGCCTTCAGCCGTTCGTACATGATGGGAATGGCCGGACCGTCGCGGTAGCAGGCGACGATGGCGCTGATCGAGGTTTTGACGGGCCGTGAAACGGTTTTCTTCGTCAAAGTAGTGAAAGAGGCAGTTTGCAAATATTGCCGCCACCAGCCAAATATCTGTCGCAAGCCATCCCGCAGCGGCACGGCGGCTGTCCAGCCGAGCAGCTCTTTTGCCTTGTCGGGATTGGCCCGCCAGATGTCCACATCCCAGGCGCGCGCCGCGCTTGGAGAAAATTGCGGCTCGGCATTGAGTTGAAAAAGTTCCTGGGCCAGAGTGGCGAGTTCGGCCAGTGAGGTTCCGACACCGCTACCGATATTGAAGGATTCTCCGGCGATTTCCGGTTTCATTGCCCAGGCTGCTTGGATAAAGGCGGCGGTTACGTCATCGGTATGGATAAAATCACGTGATGTTGCCGCGCTCGCCAAAGGTGGTAGAATGCCCCTGGCCGCGTGTTCGCATAAAGTGGGAATCAGGCGGGAACTGTCTTCATACGGGCCATAGGCGGAGTAGAGCCGCAAGTTGACCACCGGCATATTCAGGCATTTGCCGAAATAACTGACGGCTGCCGTTGCCGCGCATTTGCTGACCGCGTAATGGCTGTTGGGCAAAAGCAGCGCGTCTTCCCTCGGCGCGTCGGAATTCAGGCCATATTCCGAAGAAGAACCGGCGTGGATATAGGCGTGTAGCGGCAGCCGTGACACTTCTTCCAAGAGATGGATGAAGCATGTGTAGTTGGTGGCGTGGATGCGGTCGGCTTCCTGCTCAAAAGAATAGGCGCCAAAAGAGGAGCAATCGAAAATGATCTTTGGGCTGACCTGTGCCAGAACCGTGCGCACGCTGGTCAGGTCGTGCAGATTGCAAAAGCGGATATTGGCGGTGGGAATGCCGGCCAGTCGCCAGGAGACGCTGGAAAAGAAAGTGCCGACGGCATCGTCGCGATGCTCAAGCAAATACCGTAGCAGATTGGCGCCGATAAAGCCGCTGGCCCCGATAACGAGAATCGGACCGGGCAGCGATTTGACCAGGGAAGAGAGGGATGGAGGAGGCATCATGCTTTTGGTGTGGTGACGAGATTTTTCAAGGATTCGACGTCCAGTCCACATTCCCGGCGATGAAATGTCTGCGAACCATAACGCCCGGAAGGATAACCGAGGGCATGGCGATGGATGACGAACGAGGGACGCAGCCTGGCCATGGCCAGCGCGTAGAGAAGCTGCATCGCCAAGCCTCCCTGTTGGACGTGTTCTTCAATAATGAAAAGCGGCTTACCCGCGTCGATGGCAGCGCAAAAGGCTTCCGGTAAAGAGGTCAGCGGCAGTTCGGTGACGGCCCAGACAACGGGACGTTTTTCCGTCGGAATTTCCAGGAAAGCGCTCCACGCCAGCCCGGCCAGCGGGCCAAGAGCAAGCATTACGCCTGACTCGCCTGCCAGTATGCAGCGCCATGGCGCGTAGGGCGGAATCGCGGCGTCTTTCGGCCCGGCATCATAACCCAGCCGCAGGTAGACGGGACCATCGCACCTGGCTGTGAGCTGTGGCGCAATGTCGGCGTCGAAGGCGGGAATCAGGCAATGGACGCCCAAAGCATTCATGGCGGCGCAGTCTTCCAAGGCGTGATGCGTCGGTCCCATATGACCATAAGCGTAGCCGCCGCCGTTACCGACCAAGCAGACCGGCAGTTTGCCGAAGGCGAGGTCGTTTCTGATCTGCTCGAAAGGTCGGGCATAGCAAAAGGGCGCGATGCTGTAGGCGAAAACGCGCATCCCCTCGCGGGCAAGACCGGCGGCAACGCCAATCATATTCTGCTCGGCGACGCCGCAGTTGATGAAGCGCCCGCCCATGGCGGCGCGGACTTCTTCGAGCGCCATGAAACCGAGATCGCCAGTGAGAAAGAAGCAGTTCTCCTGGCTGGAAAACTCGTCAATAATCGTTTGGGCGAAGGCTTTTCTCATGACAAAACCTCCGCTTGAAGACACTGGATGCCATCTTCGTACTGCTCTTTCGTGATTGGCAAATAGTGTGATTCGAGCTTTCCCGCGAAATGCAGGCTGCGCCCTTTCATGGTGCGCAGCACAATGATGCGGGGAAGACCGGGTTGGGAGGCTGTCCCGGTAAGCACATGTAGAATTTCGTCAGGATTATGGCCGTCAACGGTAGCAACGCTGGCGCCGAATACTTCAAAACGCGGCGCCAGATCGGTGATTCCCATAACTTCTTCCGTCGTGCCAAATCCCTGCAAACCATTTTGGTCAACCAGAATCACGAGATTGTCCAGCCGCTGGCGCACGGCAAAATTGAGCGCTTCCCAGCACGAACCTTCCTGCCATTCACCATCAGAGCACAGGCAATAGACGGTTCCGGCCTCTTTTTTGTGTTTCAAGGCTAACGCCAGGCCGGCAGCCAACGATGGCCCGTGGCCCAGGCTACCGGTGGCAAAGAGTAGGCCAGGTACACCAGAGCCGGAAGGGTGGCCGGGCAGGCTGGTAGCTTCACCACAAAAGGTGGCCAATGCTTCATCCGAGATCAGTCCTTTGCTCCACAAAGTAACATACAATGCCCCCGCCGCGTGTCCTTTGGAGAGAATGAATCGGTCAGTATCTGACAAAACAGCGTGGTACAGGGTCATCAAGGCATCCAGGCAGGACAGATTACCGCCGATATGGCCCGTGTGGCTTTGGTAATGCAGGAGCAGCAGCCTGGCTCTCGCTAGCTTGATTTTTTCCGTCAGGTCACGTGGCATGGAAAACCTTTCTCTTTGGAGCCTTTTGCAAAAGGCTCATAAAATCAGAAAATTAGGGCGAACGCAGCGAGTGACACCACCATTATCGACAGCCAGTGTATGACGTAATACAAAAGCGGCTGAGTCGCGGCATAAATGGATTGCATACAAATTGTGTGCTTGTCTGGTGCGCCATTGACAAACAAGAATGGACGCTTGGGATTGTCACGATTGAATTTATGAAAACCTAACCAAACGGCGGCGGTTTCACCGCCGCTGACTGCGTCGGTAGTGATGGTAATAGTGTATGTTTTTCCCTCACTGTTTGCCCGTGGAGCAAATTCTATCGGATGAAAAGCGTTATCGATCAAAGTACGAGCGTTGAATACCGTTTGGTGGATGACGGTATCCCCTTCGTCTACGACGACGGAAATATTGCAGTTGTTGTTTCGGGCATAGGTGCCAAATTTCAAGGATATGCCTGTCAGATTTGCTTGGCTCGCGGTGAATGTTTGACGTATTTGTTTTCCCGGACTCAATTCCAGGGCTTGAACGGCTCTGCCCGTTATTTGGGTGAATACATAATCTTCCTGTGCCAAATGCCAGTACCACAAGGCAAATCCCGCAGGTATTAAAATGAGAACACCGAGAACGAACGGGCGAGTATTTTCCCACCAAAAGACGGTCGGCTTCATAAGTTCTTAATTGTCAACATGCTTTTTGAATACAAGTTTGTACGTTTTTTGCAAAAATTCCTTCTTCTTACCAAATTCACCGCCCGTACCGTTCCAGCCGCGCCCCGTCAGCGTCGTGAACCAACCGGATGTCCTTGGTCACCTCATAGAGTTTGTTGCCATCGGCACCGATGACGGCAAAGCGCAGTGGGAAATCGCCCAACGGCACAGCACCCAGCGGAATATCCGCCGTGAAACCGGCAAAAGCCAGCGCTTCGTTTTTCAGGATACGGGCAACACCCAAGCGAGATACGCCGGAAAAAAGGAGAAAGCGTTTTGCACCGAGATTGAGCCAGATGGATCGTGCTGGTTTGCCCGCATAGGGATCAAAGCACCAGCCGCGCAGCGATAATGTATCCGATCTGATAGTGGCCTGGTCGAGAACCAGGGGAAAATCGTTTGGCACATCAATGTGTTCGATGACTCGCCAATCCGGTACGGTTAGCCCGGCAAAGGCGTTGTAATTCCGCTCCCGCAGCCGGGCGGCGTAGAGTCGCACAGCGCCTGGATCGGGAAGGAGGGTTCTCAGATTGTTGTCGCTCTGCCAGTCGGCGGTGCGCAGGTAATACTGGCGCAGTAGATTCTGATTTTTGAAGGCTTCCGCATTGGCTAGAGTGTGGGGTAAACCTATGGCCATCGTCGCCGCGATGAACGCAAAGCAGAAAAAAGCGGCGAGGCGTTTTGCCCCGGTCTGATTGCCGCCAGGCCAGACAGCCAGGTAGAGGACGATTCCCCAGACCATGGCCAGAGTGAAGGTGTAGTAGCGCGAAGTCAATGCCTGCTGCCAGCCAAATCCCGATCGACCGACAGCGATCGACAGCCCGCATAAAAAGGAGTAGACAATAACGCCGACCGCGAACAGCCCCGCTGGCTGCCCAATCCAGCAAATCCTGACAAAAACCGCCATGACCGCCGCCGCGCCGCCGAGGATGAGAGTGCCCAGCGCTCCGATGAGAAGCGGCGATTCGGGCCAGCCAAAGGCTGCGCCGAACAGGGCTAAGACGTACTCCTGCCCGTCCATCGGCATAGAAAAAACCGTGGTCAGTTTCGGATGATGGGCTGGTTTTGTGTAGCCATGAAAGTACAGCAACCAGACAGCGACAGCGACTGCCAGCCATAGCCAGAAAGTCTTCTCCGTCAAAGCCTTTTCCCCGGCGGCGATAAACCAGATAAGGGCGATCACCAGCCAGGTAAGTAGCCCCTGAATCGAGGAAAATGAGGCGATAACCGCCGCCGCCAAAGCTAGCGCCAGCCACCATCCGAAAACGCTGGCTCGGTCTTTGTCCCATGCCATCTGAAACGATAAAATTGCTAAGATGGCAAAGACAAAGGTCATGTAAAAGGCAAGCTGAAAGCCCCAGAGGCTGTTCTCCCATTGAGATGGATAAAACAGGGCGCAGCCGAGTAAAAATCCGGCGCACCACATGAGCGGGCCAGACACCTGGCGTGATAGCTGCCATAGCGCCATGCCATAAAGGATAACCACCAGCGTGAACGAGGCCCACATGGCGGCCAGCGAATTCATGGCGCTGGCTTTGGCCAGGAAGAAATAGACAATTTGAGGGAAGAGGATGCGATGCTCGTTGTGCTGACGAAACAAATCGGCAAAGTTTGGCAGATGATCGCTGGTAACCAATGGCACGAAAGCGAATTCGTCCATCAACAGCACATTGACGCCGTAGCGATGGAGAAAAAATGCCCCGGCGAGAACAGGCAGGGCAAAGAGAAAAAAGGTGAAGATTTTTCGGAGCATCATTGCCATATATTCCTTTCGCCTGGCAGGCGGCAGCGGATATGATGGAGGTGTAAAATCCGGCCTCGCGTCATCCCCTCATATCGCCGCGATCATAATTAAAAAGGCGGCCAGAAAACACCAACGGCTGGCCCAGTCGCGGATGGTGAAATACACCGGATCGTCACCCATCTCGCCGCGATTGGTGACCAGCAAAAGCCGTCCATACCAATAAAGCAGCAACGGGCAGATCAGCCACAGCGTCATCGGATGGCGGTAAAGATGCTCGGCCTGGAGGCTGTCGATATAGAGAGCGGCAACGACAATAGCGGAAAAGCCGCTGCACACGGCCATTGTCTCCAGAATAACCTTGTCGGTGAAACGGTAAGCGCGGCCCGGCAGACCGCCTTCGGCCTCGTGCTGGATCAGGTCACCGGTACGTTTCAACAGCGCCAGGCCCGTGAAAATAAAAATGCCAAAGCCCAAAAGCCAGTTCGAGATGCCGCCGCCTAAGGCCGCCGCGCCGCCGAGAATTCTTATCACATACAGGCTAGCCAGAACCACCACGTCGATGAACAGCATCTTCTTCAGGCGCACTGTGTAGGCGACGGTCAGGAAAAAATAGCTGGCCAACAGCAAGGCGTAATTGCCCGGCAGAAAAAGGCAGGTGAAGAGGGCGAGGCCGGCGCAAACCGCGAAGAGCTGTGGCGCCTGGCGCAGCGGCACGGCGCCGGAAGCAAATGGTCGCCGCCGTTTATTGGGATGGCGGCGATCACTGGCCAGGTCACTCAAATCGTTGACGATATAGATGGCCGAGGCACAGCAGCAAAAGCCGATGAAAGCGACGAGCGAACGGAAAAAGGCCCCAGCGGTAAAGGCGTGGGCCAGGATCATCGGCACAAAGACCAGGAAGTTTTTTACCCATTGCTGCATCCTCAGCGCCTGGCGGTAGGTGGCGAAACCCGGTCGCGGACAATCGAAAAACTGGCAATCGGTATTGGTGGCCAGGGCCGCCCGTCGTATTTTTTCATCGCCAGAAGCGCAGATGGCCCGTCGCGCCGCCCGCCACACCGGGACATCGGCCAGGCTGTCGCCGATATAATCGAAGCCCTTTTCGCCGAACTTTTCTGTCAGTAATCTGGCTTTCGCCTCTCCTTTCAGATTGATCTGGTCATCGCTGGCGAATACCTCGGTGAACAGGCCAAAACGCATTGCCGCCGCTTCCGCCACCTCGCGGCGGCTGGCGGTGGCCAGATAGAGCGGGCGTCCTTCGTTTGCCGCTTGTTCCAGCCTGGTCAGGACCTCTTCGTTGACCGGGTAGTCAGCGATATTTTCGGCGCAGGTACTGGCCAAACGCGCTTTGAACACCAGTTTCCCCTGGCGCAGCCAGCCGAGAAAGCGGAAAAGGGTCAGCGGCTGTGCGGCCAGTAAGGCGACGGCGCCTTCCCACAGGGTATCGGTTTTGAGAAGCGTGTCGTCGAGGTCGGTGACCAGTGGGATGGCGGCGCCGGCAGTGGCTGGGCTGGTATCAGTCATAGTGGTCATGTAATCAAATGCGGGGATTGGCTGTGAGCCGGAATGCGCTTCATGATACGGGAAAAGGATGAGAATGGGCATTATTATCTGGTAAAAAACGAGAAAATCCATGGAGAAGGCGGCGTTCCCGCTGACGCAATGTCTTTCTCGCTGCGGGCGGGCATGGTATAGTGGCCGGGTTTTTCAGCGGTTCCGGCCAAATTGGCATGTTGAATATTATTCAGCGAGGAAAAGATGAATCACGCAGAGTCGGCCCGGCTGTTCGCCGAGGCCAAGCGCCTGATTCCCGGCGGGGTGGACAGCCCGGTGCGCGCCTGCCGCGCCGTCGGCTGCGACCCGATTTTCATCACCAGCGCTCAAGGGGCGACAGTAATCGACGCTGATGGCAACACTTATGTCGATTTTGTCGGTTCCTGGGGGCCGATGATTGCCGGCCACGCCGAACCATCAATCGTTGCGGCAATTCGTGAAGCCGCTGGCCGTGGCACGAGCTTTGGTGCTTCAACGCCCGGCGAGGTGGAATTGGCGGCCATGGTCGCCCACGCCTTTCCGTCGATTGACAAGGTGCGCTTCGTCAACTCCGGCACCGAGGCGACGATGAGCGCCATCCGTTTGGCGCGCGGGTTCACCGGCAAAAATATCGTTGTTAAATTCGACGGCTGCTACCACGGCCACGCCGATTCCTTCCTGGTCAAAGCCGGTTCCGGCGTCATTACTTTGGGCATTCCCGGTAGTCCCGGTGTGCCGGCGGATATTGTCAAAAACACCATTTCCATTCCCTATAACGACATCCCGGCGCTGGAAACCACTTTGCGTGGCCGGGCGGCGGAGATCGCCTGCGTCATCGTCGAACCGGTGGCCGGCAACATGGGCTGTGTGCCGCCGGCGTCAGGATTTCTCGAAACCATGCGGGCCCTGACCCGTGAGCTAGGCGTTATCCTGATCTTTGACGAAGTGATCACCGGTTTCCGTCTGGCTTACGGCGGCGCCCAGGAATTTTATGGCATTAACGCCGATCTGACCTGCCTCGGTAAGATCATCGGCGGCGGTCTGCCGGTCGGCGCGTATGGCGGTCGCGAAGAGATCATGAATAGAATCGCCCCGGATGGCCCGGTTTATCAGGCGGGAACTTTGTCCGGCAATCCCCTGGCCATGGCGGCGGGCATCGCCACGCTGAAGCTGTTACGGCGGGAGAATTTTTATCGTGATCTGAACGAAAAGGCGGCGGGTTTCGCCTCCGCCCTGGAAGAGGCTGGGAAAAAGGCCGGGTTGCCGCTTACCTGGAACCGGGTGGGGTCGCTCTTGACCGGATTTTTTACCGGTCAGCCCGTGACCGATTACACTTCGGCGATGCGCGCCGACACCGGACGGTACGCCCAGCACTACCGTCATATGCTGGCGGCGGGATTCGCGCTGGCGCCGTCGCAGTTTGAAGCGCTGTTCGTTTCGGCGGCGCATGAACCGGAACAACTGGCAGCGTCGGTGGCGGCCTGTGAAGAATCGTTCGCGGCCATCCGCCCGCCGCGATAAAGAAAGATGGTCAAAATAAACCCGTTGACTTTTCCGGGCGTGGTGCTATAACTCGCGCTGAATTGTAGGGCTTTTTCCATGCTCTTCAGGTGACGCGCCCATGGCAAGTTTGAAAAAAGAGGTGGTGCGGCAACTGGCACAGTTTGGTCAGCTTGGCATAACCTTTGCTGTATGTAGTTTTATCGGCTTTGGCGCCGGGTATTTTGTCGATCATAAGGTCTTTTCTGGGCGTTGGTCGCCGTTGTTTATGTTTATTGGCTTAGCCTTCGGCATCGCCGCCGGTTATCGCGTTCTTTTCGGCGTGTTGCAACGTTCCAAAGACACGCCAACGGATGGCCGGCCATAATGGTTCGCGGCATGTGGTGGACCGGCTTGGTTTGTTTGGTTGTGCTGACGCTGGGTGGATGGATTTTTCATTCGGAAAAGATGGCGTGGTCGGTGCTGGTGGGTGGCGTGCTGACCCTTGTCAGTTTCGCTTTTTCCATCCGCGGCGTTAAAAAGTTGGCCGATAGCGTCGAAGGGGCGACGGACGCCGAGGACCTTGCTCGGCAGCTCGCCCGTGGCAAACGGGAAACACGGAAATGTATTCTGGGTTTCTTTGTACGGTTGTTTGTAATGGCTTTGGTACTGTTCCCGCTCATAACGCACAAATGGGTTGAAGCTTTTGGCTTGGTGATTGGTTTGTCAGTGGTGCCGCTGGCGGTCTTGGTGATCGCGGTGGTCATAGCGGGGCGATTTTTTTTGCACGGGAGGTAGATTTGTATGGAGCATCCAATTCTGTTCACCTCGCTTCTCCTCGAGAAAGCGGGCCTGCCGGTTACACATGGCTTTGCCGCCACCAATTTTATTGAGTATTTCACGGCCCCGTACATGGTGTACACGTGGGTGGTCATGGCCTTCCTGTTTTTCACCGCCAAACTGACCATGAGCAGTGAGCTGATTCCCGGCCAAGGCCAGAATTTCTGGGAAATCGTCATCGGCGGTCTTGAGAGCTTCTGCGCCGAGAACATGGGGCGGGAACTCACCGACAAATTCTTTCCGTTGATCATGACCTTCGGTCTGTTTATCGCGGTCAGTAACTTGGTCGGACTGGTTCCTGGTTTCATGTCGCCGACCGCCAACCTGAACACGACCCTGTCGCTGGCGCTCATCGTCTGGATACTGCACCATTACATCGGCATCAAACAGCATGGCTGGCGATACTACAAACACTTCATCGGGCCGATGTGGCAACTCAGTTGGCTCATGCTGCCCATTGAGTTGATTAGTAATGTGGCCCGAATTGTTTCTCTCTCCGTTCGACTTTTCGGCAACATCTTTGCCAAAGAGATGATGCTGATCATTTTGTTCACGCTGGCTGGAAGCTGGTTCGCGCCGCTGCCCTTCATGGTGCTGGGTGTCTTGGTTTCTTTTGTTCAGGCGATGGTTTTTGTCCTCTTGACCGTTGTTTATTTTGGGCAGGCGAAGGAACACGCCCACTGAGAAAAAGTTTTTATGGTTTTGCTCGATACGGCCTTGCCTAAGATGGCAAGTTGCCGAGGAATAGGAAGAATGAAGGTCTCAACAACAACTTTTTAGGAGAACAACATGGAAGGAAACGTAAACGTACTTGCGGTGGCTCTCGTTTGTATTGGCGCCGGGCTTTCTATCGGTCTTGGAGCGTGTGGAGCTGGCGTCGGTATTGGTTCGGTCGGTAACGGCGCTTGCCAGGGTTTGGCCCGTAACCCTGAGACCCAGCCGAAGTTGATGGTATTCATGATTCTCGGCATGGCTCTGGCCGAGTCTTGCGCCATTTACGGCTTGGTTATTTCTCTGATTCTGCTGTACGCCAACCCGTTCGGCAAGCTTTTGGGATTATAAGCAAGGCTTTTGTTGGCGCCATAAAGCTGTTGCTGGCGCCAGCGGATTGCCACAAAGGGATACGGTTTGCCGTATCCCTTTTTTTATGCCAGGAGCATTCCCGGTGGATGAAGAATATATTGTCATATCGCCGCGCCGGAGGAAATACGAACGAGCCATCCCCGCCGCTGGTTTATTCTTTGCCACTGTTGCCGACGCCAATATCGCCCACCAGCGCCTCTTGGCAGCGGGCGGTGAGGAACATTCCTTCTTCATGTCGCGGCTGACGGTGGCGAAAAATGGCGATTTTTTCGTGGCTGGCCCAGCGGTGGGGGCGCCACTCGCTACCCTGTGTTTGGAAAAGATGATTGTCCGGGGCGCTCGTCAGGTGATTTTTTATGGCTGGTGTGGTTCCATTGCCCAGGATTTGCCGATCGGCCACGTTGTCGTCGGTGACAGAGCGGTCAGCGGCGAAGGAACTTCCTCATACTACCCTTTGCCGGAACCGGCCCAGCCAGCTCCTGATTTACAGCAAAAAATTATCAGCCATTGCGCCGCTCATGGCTTGGCCACACAATTGGCCACCATCTGGTCAACCGATGCCCTTTACCGGGAAGACCGGCGCCACCTCGCCCGACTGCGCGACGAACAGGGCGTGCGGGCCATTGATATGGAATATTCCGCCCTGTGTACGGTGGCGGTTTTCCGCCGGATCGCGCTGGCCGGGGTTTTTGTCGTTTCCGATGAATTATTTCATTCTTCCTGGCGTCCCGGTTTTTCTCAGCCCGAATTTCACCGCGCTGGCGCCGCATTATTGGACGCCATGCTGCTTTTTTTCGCCGCATGAATACTGTCTATCTGCTCAGCCTCGGCTGCGCCAAAAATCTGGTTGACTCGCAGTATGTGCTTGGCGCCTTGGCTGAAGCCGGATTTCAGCCCGCTCAGGAAGCGGCCACGGCCAGCGTGCTGCTGGTCAATACCTGCGGCTTTCTACAGGCGGCGGTTGAAGAGGGCATTGACGAAATCCTGCGCCTGGCCGAACGGAAACGCCCTGAGCAGAAACTGGCCATCTTCGGCTGCCTGGTTGAACGGTATGGCAAAGAACTCGTCAGGGAACTGCCGGAGGTCGATCTGTTTTTCGGTGTCGAACCGTATGCCGCCATCGCCACCGCGCTCCAGGCCTTGCTCGCCGGTGGCAAGTCGGGCCGTCTGTATCTCGGTAAAAACACCGCCACACCCTGCCAGCCGACTCGCCTGCTGACGGCGCCGCGCCATCGCGCCTATCTGAAGATTACTGAAGGCTGCGACAATCGCTGTTCCTACTGCATGATTCCGGCCATTCGCGGGCCTTTGCGCAGCCGTGCAATTGACGAAGTGACGCGGGAGGCCATCTGGCTCGAGCAACAAGGTGTGCGGGAACTATCGCTCATCGCCCAGGACCTGACCGCCTACGGTCAGGATCGCACCGGACGTTCCGAGCTACCCACGTTGCTCGACTCCCTGATACAGCATACCTCCATCCACTGGATTCGCCTCTTGTATCTGCATCCACGTGGTGTCGATGACGCTTTGCTGACGCGCATAGCAGGCGAACCACGCCTGTTGCCCTACCTCGACATTCCGATCCAGCACGCCAGCAACCGCATCCTTAAAGCGATGAACCGCCGCTATGACCGCGCTTTTATCGAAGGCATGGCGCACAACATCCGCGCTTTTATCCCCGATATAAGCCTGCGCACCACTTTACTGGTTGGCTTTCCGGGAGAAGAAGAAGCGGACGTCGATGAAGTGATCGCGCTGCTGGCCGAACTGCGTTTCGACCATGTTGGCGTCTTTGCCTATTCTAACGAAGAAGGCGCGCCATCGGAACATTTTCCCGGCCAATGTGCGGAAGAGGAAAAAGAGCGGCGGCGTGACCGCGTGATGGCGGCGCAGGCGAAAATCTCCGCCGGTCGGCAACAGGCCTACATCGGGCAAACGATCGAGGTGCTGGTGGAGGGTGTGTCGGCGGAATCGGATTTATTGCTGGAGGGACGAAGCGTTTACCAGGCACCGGAAGTGGACGGCTGCGTCTACATCAACGAAGGAGTAGCCGCCCCTGGTGACATCGTGCAGGTGCGCATCGACGAGGCGCACATTTACGATCTGGCTGGCGGCATCGTCTGAAAAAGATACGCTCGCGGTCAAATGTCCCGTCGCTTACTTGCCGTTGTTGACCCGCTCGCGCAGTTCTTTGCCGACTTTGAAAAAAGGCAATTTTTTCGGCTTGACGGTGATTTGCTTGCCGGTTTTCGGATTGCGCCCATCATAAGAGCTGTACTGTTTGATGACAAAGCTGCCAAAACCGCGAATCTCAATACTCTCACCTTTGGCCAGGGCATCGCTCATCGTGTCGATGATGGTATTGGTGATGGCGGCGGCTTCTTTGTGCGGGATATTGGTTTCCTGCGCCAAAGCTTCAATCAGTTCAGACTTATTCATATACGCTCCTTGCGGAAACACTTTAAAGTGAGTGAACGCAGAGGCCCAACTTATGGCCAAAAACAGTAGAATCACGGGAGTGAAGCAAAACTCGGCGCTACCGTGAACGTTTATCTCGTTGATATTGCTGCAATGCTTTGAATTGAATCAGCTTTTTCGGCGTTTGTAAAGGGAAAGTCACAGGAAAAATTTATTCAAATCGTCCGCCGCAAGAAAGCGATACGTTCCCACCGCCAGCCCATCCAGCCGCAAGCGTCCGTAGGCCGTCCGCCTGAGCGCCACCACCGGATGCCCGACCGCCGCCAACATTCTTTTCACCTGCCGTTTGCGCCCCTCGTGCAAAACAATGCGGACACGGCTGTTCCCGGATGGCAGGGTGGTCAGTAAACGGATGGAACACGGCGCGGTTGGCCCGTCATCGAGGATGAGGCCGTGCGCCAGTCTTTGCAAAGCGCTGTCGCCGGGCCTGCCCCGCACCACTGCTTCGTAGGTCTTTTCACTGTGGAAGGATGGGTGCAGCACGCGATGGGCGAAGGCGCCGTCATTAGTCAGCAATAGCGCTCCTTCACTGTCGAGATCGAGGCGGCCAACCGGGAAAAGGCGCTCCCGCATTGGCGGCAGCAGGGTCAGGACCGTGGGCCGTCCCTGCGGGTCGCGAGTGGTGGTGACGTAACCTTTCGGCTTGTTGAGCAGAATATAAACCAACTTGGCCGCTGGCCGCACCTCGCGACCATCACAGGTGACGCGCTGGCTTTCCGGATCGACCAGCCATCCCTGCTCGCTGACCACCTCGCCGTCAACCGACACGCGCCCGGCGGCGATCAGCGTTTCGGCTTGGCGCCGCGAGGCGACGCCGCACTGGGCCAAATATTTATGCAGTCTGAGCGTCGTCATCTCAGCGACGGCGGCAGCAGCTTCGGCAGTCGCGCATCGACCTTCTTTCGCGTCGCCTCATCGACGGCCAGCACCTCGGTGTACCAGGGCTTCATGCGGCAATCAATGACCACCGGCTCGGTCAGCCCAACGTGGAAGCGGTGGACAAAGCGCGCGGCGGCATAAAAATCGTTTGCCGGTTCAAAGCGCGTGAAGACCGTCCACAGGAATTCCTGGAGCGAGGCGGTAGTCGCGCTCAGATCATCGACGAGGATGGCCACCGGCATATTCCCCAATCCATCCCAGACAGTCAGCCGCGCCGCAAGCTCCTTGTTATCATTATACGATTCTCCCTCGACGACCAGGGTGCCAGGCAGAAACAGTTGCGCCTGGCGGCAGCCTGGTGGCAGCTCGCCATGAAATTCCCGCGGCAATTCGCGGCGCTGGTCGCGGCCCAGGCCCAGCAGCATCGCCTTCGATCCCATGTTGACTGACGGCCCGGTATAGTCGAGGGTGTCCTGGGCAGTGTCGGCGAAGATATGCAGATCGTTCGCCCAGTTGACCCGTTCCAGCACATGTGTCCACAGTTGCGGGAAATCAGCGACATCGAGGTCGCCGTCGGTGACGATGAGAAATTTGCTGAGTGACAACTGCCCCTCGCCCAACACGCGCAGGCCGCAGGCAAAGGCCTCGCGTGGGTAGCGGTTTTCGACGCGGGCCGCCGCCAGGCAGTGGAAGCCGGTCTCGCCGAAGGTCTTCAGTTGTTTGACGCCCTTCATCACTAACGGGAAGAGCGGCGACAACACTTCCTGCAAAAAATCACCGATATAATAGTCTTCTTGCTTTGGCCGCCCGACCACCGTCGCCGGATAGATGGCGTCTTTACGGTGATAACAATGACTGGCCTGAAAGACCGGGTAATCGTGGGTCAGGGAATTGTAGCCGTAGTGGTCGCCGAATGGCCCCTCCGGGCGGCGCAGTCCCAGCGGCACGATCCCTTTGACCGCGAACTCGGCGGTGGCGACCAGCCGATGACCGCCACGCGGGTCATGCACCATTGGCAGTTTTTCACCGAGCAGCAAGGACGCGAACATCAGTTCGGGAATGTCTTCGGGCAAGGGGGCAATCGCCGCCAGCATCAGCGCTGGTGGGCCACCGATATAGAGGGTCAACGGCAGGGCCAATCCCAACTTTTCCGCCTGATGGTAATGGTAGCCGCCGCCTTTGTGGATCTGCCAGTGGATGCCGGTGGTCTGGTCGTCGTAACGCTGGATGCGATACATGCCAAGGTTGTGGCCTTTGCCTTCCGGATGTTCGGTATAAACCAAGGGCAGGGTGACGAAGGGCCCACCATCGCTATGCCAGGAGGTGAGCAGCGGCAGGCTGGTCAGGCGCGGTGGTATCTGGCAGGTTTCAAGAATCGGCGCCGTCTTCACTGTTTTCAGGCCGATTTTCAGACCGTCCAGCAGCAAACGGCGTTTTTGCCACAGAGTTTTCGCCGATAGATCGCTAAAAGAGTCGGTAAGCCCGATCAGCTCGCGGACAAAGCGCTGCGGTCGCCCGGCGAAGGCCTGCTCGAGGCGGCGTTCGCAGCCGAAGAGATTGGTGACGACTGGAAAGGCCGAGCCTTTGACGCGGCGAAAAAAGAGGGCCGGGCCTTTCTTGGCGATGACGCGGCGGTGGATTTCGGCAATCTCCAGATACGGATCGACTTCCTCATCAATTTCCAGCAAATCGCCATCGCGGCGTAGGACATCGAGATAGGCGCGCAGATCGGCGAAGACGGGAGTTTTCATGGCTCATCCTTCGTTCAAAAAATAGCGGTGGTACTCGTCTTCGCTGAGGTGCTTTTTCATCAGCCCGGTCAGATTATCGACCAGGGCAATGATTTCCTCGCTGCTCATCCTGGCAGCCAAAAGCGCCGCCAATTCCTCGCGGCCAAAGAGCCGCAGATAGGTGATGAGCGAGCGGACGTCCACAGCGTGGTCGAGTCCGAAACAGATGCCGTCGGCGGAAAGAGCCATAAAAATCCTCAGGATAAAAGACGCCAGTGGACGAAACGCTGGCGCGGGCCATCGAACTCGCCAAAAAAGATATGCTGCCATCGTCCCAGGGCCAGGCGCCCCTCGCTGATGGCGATGGTCAGCGACGAGCCGCATAAGGTCGCCATGATATGGGCCGGCGAATTGCCTTCGGCATGGTGATAGGGATGATTGAGCGGCACCATGGCCCGCAGCCCGTCGATAATATCGGTGCGCACCGCCGGGTCGGCCCCCTCGTTGATGGTGAGGCCGGCGGTGGTGTGCGGATTGAAAAGGTAGAGCAAGCCATCGAGGCAGGTATTTTCTCCCAGAATATTTTCCACCCTGGCGGTGATGTCGATGAGTTCCATTCGCCCACCGGTGGTCAGGGAAAAGCTGCCGCTCGACATGTTCATGATCGTGTTCTCACAAAGAATTTGCTTTCAGGCGACTATCATCCGGCCAGGCCACCGACTCCACCACGGCATCGACTATAGAAAAGAGCGCGGGTGCCGTCAACGCCATCGGTCTTTCTTTCCCCTTGCCCGTGGCGAAACCAACCAGTACATTCTTTCTTGCGCCCTCGCCGGGCCGTATCGCGCACGGGGGCTTCCCATCCGTTTCCATCGTTCTTAAAGGAGGAGTTACCGCCATGGCTTCCGACCAAGTGAAACAAATCACCGACGCCGATTTCGCCTCTGTCATCAGTTCGCCTCAGCCCTGCCTCGTCGATTTCTGGGCGCCGTGGTGCGGCCCATGCAAGGCTTTGGGTCCGGTCATCGACGAAGTGGCCGATCATTTCGCCGGCAAGGCGACGATCGCCAAAATGAATGTCGATGACAATCCGGTGACGCCGGGTAAATTCGGCATCCGCGCCATCCCGACCATGATTCTCTTCAAAAACGGCCAGCTTATCAACCAGATCACCGGCGCCGCCGCCAAAGGACAGATCATTGACCTGGTGACCAAAGCCTTGTGATTCCTCCGCGGCGCTCCGACCCATGCCGAGCGCCGCATTCTTTTTCCGTCCTGTCTCCCATGCCAAAAACACACTATCAGTTGATTATTTTGGGCGGCGGCCCGGCTGGGCTGACCGCCGGTCTTTACGCGGCCCGCGCCCGGCTCGACCATCTGCTGATCGAAAAGGGCGCCACCGGCGGCCAGGTGCTGAATACCCACTGGATCGATAATTATCCGGGTTTTCCCGAAGGCATTGCCGGTTTCGACCTGATGGAAAAGATGGAAGCCCAGGCCAGGCGCTTTGAGATGAATACCGTCATCAAAGAAGCCGTCAAGGTCGAGTTGCCGGAAAACGCGGCGAAAATCATCCACCTCGACGATGGCTCGCGGCTGACCTGCGACAGCCTGATCATTTGCGTCGGCGCCCACGCCAACAAGGCCGGCGTTCCCGGCGAAGCCAGGCTCATCGGCAAAGGCGTCAGCTACTGTGCTACCTGCGACGGGCCGTTCTTCCGGGGCCTTGAGGTGGCGGTGATCGGCGGCGGCAACACGGCGGTGCAGGAGGCCGAGTACCTGACCAAATTCGCGAAAAAAGTCATCCTGATTCACCGCCGCGACAGTTTGCGCGCTACCAAAGTGGTGCAGGAAAAAGCTCTTGCCAACCCGAAGATCGAGTTTGTCTGGAACAGCCGGGTCAGCGCCATCTTCGGCGATAAAGAAGTCGAGGCGGTGGAGCTGACCGCCAACGACGGCGCCATTTCGCGACGCGCGGTACAGGGCGTATTCGTCTTCATCGGCATCACACCGAATAACACCGGACTGCCCTTGGATAGGCTTGGGGCCGGCGCCGACGGCTTTATCCCCGTGGATATCGAGAGCCGCACCCGCGTGCCAGGTGTCATGGCCGCCGGCGACATCTGCGCCAAACAGGTGCGGCAGATCGTCAACGCCTGCGGCGAAGGGGCGGTGGCGGTGCTGTCCGCCGAACATTACCTCGCGACCCTGGAGCGCACGCCATGAACAGATTGTTTGTCCCGCTGGCCTGGGCCATACTGACTGTGCCGGTTCTGTCCGGCTGTACCGCCATTACCGATTACATCGGTTTCGGCGACGACGAGAAAACTGAAGCGGCCAGCGCCGAAAAGCACGAGGAAAGCGCCAAGAGCCTGGCGCAAAAAGGCATGAAAGAGTACCAGGTCGGGCGCTATTTCAACGCCGCCGAATACTTCGACAAGATTCTCAACCATTATCCTTTTTCGCCGGAAGCGACGCTGGCCGAGCTGAAGGCCGCCGACTGCAAATTTTTCATGGAAAAATACGCGGAGGCGCTGACACAGTACAAGGATTTTGAAGACCATCACCCGACCAACGAAGCGATGCCTTACGTCCTGTTTCAGAAAGGCATGTGCAACTATGTGCGCATTGGCCGGGTTGACCGTGACACTACCTATGCCAGCGAGGCGGTCAAAATATTCAAACAGTTGCTGCGCCAGTTTCCCGATTCACCCTACGCGCCGGAGGCCGAAGCCCGCGTCAGGGCGGCGCAGGATTTCCTTGCCCACCATGAATTTTTTGTCGCCGAATACTATCTGCGCCAGGGCAAGCTGCCGGAAGCGCAAGGACGGCTGAAGTATCTGCTTACCCTCTATCCCGACAGCAGCCTGGCGCCAAAGGCCAAAGAGCTGTTGGCTCAGCTCCAGGCGGGCAAACCGCCGGAGAAGGGTTTTGCCTCGCACCTGCCGAGCGTCGCCCTGCCGGATTGGATGGTGTTCTGGAAAAAGAAGGTCACGCCGCCGGCGGAAACACCTCCGGCTGAAAGCGGACCGGCTCAGGAACCGCCGAGCGCCGGGCCGGATGCTGTCCCCAATGACGCGCGGTGAAACAAATTGATAGGTGGTGACCTGCTCGTGGCGAGCCGGACCACGAACAGGGAACGCCCTCAGGCCAGGTCTTCGGCCAGGGCCATGTCGCGGTCGGGAATGATTTCCATGGCCCGCACCGGGCAGATTGGCACGCAGAGATCGCAGCCGGTGCAGCGGTCGGCGTCAAAAATCACCGCCATTGACGGGCGGCTGATCGACAAGGCGCCGGACGGACAGATGCCGGCGCACTCTCCGCACTGAAAGCATTTATTGTCGTCACGGCGGATGCGCGAGGTCAAACGCTGCACCCGCAGGCCGCAGCCGCGCAGGTAATCGAGACCGGCCTTGACGCTTTCCTTCGCTCCTTTGATTTCCAGAATCATCATCCCTTCCCGTTGCAGGAGAATATCGGCTTTCAGGATGTTGAACTCCAAGTCATAATCTTTGACCAGGCGGTAGACGAAAGGACGGTCGCTGGTATCTTTCGGAAAGCGCAGCAGGTAAATTTGCGTATGCACGGCGCGGGCCTCTTGAAATTAAGGGAAAAAGAGAAGCCAGTATCTACCACTTCTTTCGGCTGAATTGCAAGCCACGGGCGGAAAGAACGGTGACATCCGCAAATGCCTGTGTAGAAGCTCTCCGCGTCATTCCGCGCGGAGCAAAGCGGAGTCGCGGAATCCGTTGCTCGCCCCGTTATGGATTCTGCGACTTCGCGCAGAATGACGGTTAAAATTTTTCCTCTCTCTAGGGCAAACTCCATGGATAAAACCCGCCTGTTGGCCCTCTTGCAGGCGCTTGCCGATGGGCGACTGTCACCCGCCGAAGCTTTTTCGCAACTGCGCGATTTTCCCGCTGGCCTTGGCGAGGATTTTGTCCTCGATACCCAGCGGCGATTGCGTACCGGTCTGCCGGAAGTGATCTACGGCGCCGGCAAAACCGCCGAGCAGATCATTGAGCTGGCGCGTAGGCTTTTGACCACCGGTGAACAGGTGCTGGCGACGCGCGTCGAGGCGGCGAAAGCCGTCGAGGCGCTGGCCGCCGTGCCGGAGTTGGCCTATGACGCCACGGCGCGGCTGCTCTATGCCCACCCCACTCCCGTCGATGAACAGCGGGGTATGATCGCCGTGGCCTGCGCCGGCACTTCCGATTTACCGGTTGCCGCCGAAGCGGCACTGGTTGCCCGCTGCCTCGGTAATCCCGTCGAGCGTTTTACCGACATCGGCGTCGCTGGTTTGCATCGTTTGCTAGCAAGGCTCGATAGGCTGCGGGCAGCGCGCGTCATCATCGCCGTCGCCGGCATGGAAGGTGCCTTGCCCGGCGTCATCGCCGGCCTGGTGGCGGCTCCCGTGATCGCCGTGCCCACCTCGGTTGGTTACGGCGCCAGTTTCGGCGGCGTCACCGCCTTGCTCACCATGTTGAACAGTTGCGCCCCCGGCGTTTCCGTGGTCAACATCGACAATGGCTTTGGCGCCGCCTGCTGCGCCGACGCCATTAACCGGCACTGACAGAACCGCGAAAAATAAACCTGGAGGAACACACGATGCCAATGGCCAACGTTTTCAAATCTGGAAACAGCCAGGTCGTGCCCCATCTTCCATCTTTGGATTCCCTGCTTGCCTCCGGCGAATGGAATGGTGCCGAGTTCAAGGCCGCGCGTAACGCGCTGCCCAAATCCGCTTTCGAGACGGTTTCCGCTTTCGCCAACACCAAAGGCGGGTGGCTGGTGCTGGGCATCTCGCAACATGGCGAGCAGTTCGAAATCACTGGTGTATCCGCGCCAGATAAGCTGCAAAACGATTTTCTCTCGGTGCTGCACGCTGACGGCAAGGTGAATCACGACGTGGAAATTGCCGAACGCCGCTTTTTGCACGATGGCAAGGTCGTATTGACCTTCCATATTGCCGAAAACCCGCGTACACGCAAGCCGGTCTATCTGGATGGCGATATCCGCCGCACCTTCATTCGCAAAGGCGGCGGCGACTTTCGTGCCCAACCGCAGGACATCGAGCGGATGCTGCGCGACGCCACTGTTGACCGCTGGGACGGTCAGCCCTTCACGCGCGTGGCGCTTGCCGAAGCCTTTCATCCAGGCACTCTCAAGTGGTATCGCAACCGCTTCCATGCCGCTAATCCAGGGTTCGACGAGCGACAGCCCGACCTGGATTTCCTCTACGACTGGGGTTACGTCGTCAAGGATGGCAGCGAATCGCTGCCCACCCGCGCCGCCGTCGCCCTTTTCGGTTCCCTGCGGGGAGTGCGCAACCTGTTGCCGCGCCCGATTCTCGACGTGCAATTCCTCGGCTATGGCCGCAAAGAGGAGATGCCGGAGACACGTTGGATCGACCGGCTGGTGTGCGAGGAGAACGTCCTCCACACCTGGCAGCAACTTTTGGCGAAGTACTTGTTTTTCATGCCAAAATCATTTCGGGACATTGACCCGCAGACATTGGAGCGGCGCGACGCGCCCGCCGGTTTTCGTGTTTTTCGCGAGGCAGCGGTCAACCTGTTAATCCATCAGGACTATGGCGACCATTCGCGCAAGGCGGTCATCCAGTTCTTTACCGATGGCATCCGCCTGTGGAATCCCGGCGACATCTTCGGTAGCGATGCCCGTTTGCTGGAGCCGGGCGAAAAAGAAGTTCGTAACCCGGCGATTGCCATGGCCCTGCGCCGCATCGACATGTGCGAGCAGGCGGGCACCGGCCTGCGGATGATGTACCGCGAATGGCAGGCCTTGGGGCATGCGGCGCCGGAACACGACAACGACCGGGCGTGGAAAGCATTCGAGATATTCTTACCGGATGTAACGCGGGGCACATACCAAGTTACCGGGGAAGCCACCGAGGAAGTTACCCCCCAAGCTACCCCCCAAGTTACCCCTCAAGTTACCCCTCAAGTTACCCCTCAAGTTACCCCTGAAGCTATGCGTTTGGTGGCAGAACTGAAAGGTGAAATGAGCCACCATGAACTCATGCAGGCGCTTGGGCTGAAAGACCGGAAGCACTTTCGTGAAGGCTACCAGCAAACAGCCATCAATTTGGGTTTGATCGAGATGACCATCCCGGACAAACCGCGCAGCGGCAAGCAGCGTTACCGCCTGACCGAAGCGGGACGGCGTCTGCAAGCGGCCTTAACGCCAGCCGCATCAGTAAAGTGAAGTGAGAAGCGAAAAAATAGAAAGGGAAACGGATATGAAGATGATGCGGATTTTGACGCTGTTGGCGCTTGTTGTCGGTGTATGCGCCATTGAGGGTTGTGTGTCGCGTGAAAGATCGGGTGACGCAGGTGCTCAAAATCATCTTGGCTATATGTACGCCCAAGGCCAGGGGGTGTCACGAGATTATCAAAAAGCCGTAAAGCGGTTTCGTCAGGCGGCAGAACAGGGCAATGCGCAAGCTCAACATAATCTTGGCGTTGCGTACTATGACCTATGCAAACATACACACTAAAGGAGCAAACCCATATGGAACTGGAAAAAGTATTGCACATGCGGCGTTCGGTGCGAAGTTTCACCCAGGAACAGATTACAGAAGAGGAGTTGCAGCAAATCCTCGCGGCGGCGCAGACCGCCCCACTTGCCATGGGCGATGACCAAACAACCCATATCACGGTGGTCCAGAATCCGGATGCGCTGAATGAAATCCGCGATGCCTGTATGTTGAAATCAAGGAAAACGGGAGAGCCGCTGGATGCTTTTTATGGCGCGCCGACGGTTATTTTCTTGTCCGCGACCGATATTTCCGATGACCACATTGAATATTGCAATGTGGCCTGCGTCATCGAAAATATTCTGCTCCAGGCCACAGCCTTGAATCTTGGCAGCGTGTATATCTGGGGATGCTTGAGGAAGCTGCGGGCGAACAAGGATGCCATGGCCAGACTGAACTTGCCGGAAGGATATGAAATTCTATCGGCTGTGGCCATCGGCCATCCGGAAAAGCCATTGGCATATCGCGAAGCAAAAGAAAAAATAGCGGTCAACAGAATATAAAGAAAAGGAACAGCGGATCGGCCTCGGCAGAAACCGGTCGAGCTGTTGACCGCCGCTGGCATCCGTGGTAACACGGAGAGCATCCATGCGCCCGTAGCTCAGCGGATAGAGCACCAGGCTTCGAACCTGGGTGCCGGGGGTTCAAATCCCTCCGGGCGCGCCATTTTCCTCCTGGCTTTCCGGGCTTTTCGCCACGCCATGCCCCGCCCTTCCCTCTTCGATCCGCCGCCACCGCCCGTCGATACGCCGCTGGCCGAGCGCGTCCGTCCCGATGAGCTGGATAATATCGTCGGCCAGGAAAAGCTGCTGCGCCCCGGCTCGACGCTGCACACGATGATCAGTCAGGACAGCTACAGCTCGTTCATCCTCTGGGGGCCGCCCGGCGTCGGCAAAACCACGATCGCCCGCCTGATCGAAAAAACAACCAAACACCGCTTCGTGTCACTCAGCGCCGTCCTCAGCAAAATCGCCGAGGTGAAGAGCCTGATGGAAGAGGCGCGCCGCCTGCTGCTGGCCGAGGGCCGGCGAACGCTGGTCTTCGTCGATGAGATTCACCGCTTCAACACCGCCCAGCAGGACGCCTTTTTGCCCTATGTCGAATCAGGAGCCATCATTTTGTTGGGTGCGACCACGGAAAACCCGTCCTTCGAGGTCATTCCAGCCCTTTTGTCGCGTTGCCATGTTTTTGTTTTGGAACCACTCGCCGACGATGACATCATCACCGTCATCCGCCGCGCTCTACCGATGCTCGGCCAAGAATTCAGCCTCGACGACGGTGCTTTGCGGCTTTTAGCTGAACTCGCCGGCGGCGATGGGCGGCGGGCGCTGAATTTTCTCGAAATGGTGGCGAGGAGCGCCCACCACGGCGAAACAGTCGATGCCGGGACCGTGCAAAAAGCCATTAACCAGCGGTCGATGTTTTACGACAAGGGCGGCGAGGAACATTACAACCTGATTTCGGCGCTGCATAAATCGGTGCGCGGCAGCGACCCGCAGGCGGCCATCTACTGGCTGGCGCGGATGCTCGAAGCCGGAGAAGACCCGCTCTACATTGCGCGGCGCATGGTGCGCTTCGCTAGCGAGGATGTGGGCCTGGCCGACCCGCAGGCTCTCGTGCAGGCCATGGCCGTCAAGGAGGCCGTGCATTTTCTTGGCATGCCTGAGGCCAACACCGCTCTGACGCAACTGGTGGTCTATCTGGCCACCGCCCCGAAAAGCAACGCCTGCTACACCGCCTATCTGCAAGCCAAGGACGATGCCCGCCGTGGCAGCCATCTGAAGGTGCCGCTGCATATCCGTAACGCCCCGACCCGGCTGATGAAAGACCTCGACTACGGCAAGGGCTACCGCTATGCCCACGACTACCAGGACGGCTACAGCTACCAGCGCTGTTTCCCCGATGGCATGGAGGAGAAGGTCTACTACCAGCCCTCGGTTTATGGCTTTGAAAAAGAAGTGGCCAAACGGCTGGCCTGGTGGCAGAGCCTGAAAGAGAAACAGCTTCGCGAAGAAAAAGAAAAATAATGGATTCCGCGACTTCGCTCCGCTTTGCGCGGAATGACAGGGTGGGGCTTGTCGTCATTCTGCGCGAAGTCACAGAATCCATCTACAATTATTTCTGTTCGCAGGTGCAGCCGATAACGCGATAGACCAGCGCGCCGACAATGCCGCCGACAATCGGCGCCACCCAGAAAAGCCACAACTGCTGGATGGCCCAGCCGCCGACAAAAATAGCGACGCCGGTTGACCGCGCCGGGTTGACCGAAGTATTGGTCACGGGAATGCTGACCAGATGAATAATCGTCAGGCAAAGGCCGATGGCGATCGGGGCGAAACCCGCCGGAGCTCTGCCATCGGTGGCGCCGAGGATGACGACGAGAAACATCGCGGTCATAACCACTTCACAGACCAGCGCCGATACCATGCTGTAGCCGCCCGGCGAATGCTCGCCGAAGCCGTTGGCGGCAAAGCCGGAAGCGACCAGATCGAAGCCGGGTTTACCGCTGGCGATCAGATATAAAACGGCGCCGGCGGCGATGCCGCCCAGCACCTGGGCGATGATATAGCCAGGCAGATCTTTGGCGCCGAAACGCCCGCCGGCCCACAGGCCAACGGAAACCGCCGGGTTGAGATGGCAGCCGGAAATGTGGCCGATGGCAAAGGCCATGGTCAGCACGGTCAAACCAAAGGCCAGCGATACGCCGAGCAGGCCAATGCCGACATTCGGGAAAGCGGCGGCCAGAACGGCGCTGCCGCAACCGCCAAGCACCAGCCAGAAGGTTCCCACAAACTCCGCGACCAACTTGTTCATCACGATTCCTCCGGTAAAATGTAAAAAATAAAAGGCCTTACGCGGGAACATCCCGCGCCCGCCAGCACATGTCGCCCGCGAATATCCGGAAAATCATCGTCAGAGTCAACGGGAATATGGTTCGCTAACCAGAAATTTACCTTTTCCCTAAAAGATACATAAATCGGTGGAACGCATAATTTGTGCGCTACCCGTTCGTACCCTTCGGCAGACTCAGGGTGCTCTCTCCGCCCTGTCGCGCGCGTAAAACGCGGTTCAGAAAAGATTACATGGGAAAACGAAATGAATTGAAAGGGACAAAAATCATTGATAGAAGTAACTGATCGGCGACCTATCGTTTCAGCCAGGTCAGGCCAAAACGGCCAGCTTGTACGATAGTCATAATTATTCTTATTTGACCTTTATCCGGCATGAAATTTCTTCCGGCACAGTTATTTTTTTTCCTGGAAAACAGACAGGCCGGACGCAACCTCCGCGCCCTGAGCAAATTTTTCCTGCTGCTTTTTGTCCTCATCACCATCTACAGCCTGATCTTTCATTTCATCATGCTGCATGAGGGCAAAGACTATTCAATCATTACCGGGTTTTATTGGACACTGACGGTCATGTCCACGCTCGGCTTCGGCGACATCACCTTTGGCGGCGATCTCGGCAAAACCTTTTCGATTCTGGTTCTGCTCACCGGCATCATCCTTTTGTTAATCATGTTGCCCTTTACCTTTATCCAGTTCTTTTACGCCCCCTGGCTCGACGCCCAGAGCAAATCCCGCGCCCCGCGCAAGCTGAGCGGGCCGGCGCAAGGCCATGTGCTGATCACCAACTTCGGCCCGATCGCTATCGCGCTGATCGAACGGCTGAAACAGTACAGCCACGACTACGCCCTGATCTTACCCGATATGCAGCAGGTGCTCGATCTGGCCGACCAGGGCTTTACCGTGCTTTTGGGCGACCTCGACGACCCACGAACCTGGGAAAACGCCTCGGCGCCGACCGCCGCTATGGTCGTCGCCACCAACGACGATATGAAAAATACCGCCACCGTCTTTACGGTGCGCCAGGTTGCCCCAAAGGTGACGATCGTCGCCAGTGCCGACCTCGAAGATTCCCTCGACATTCTGCGGCTGGCCGGCTGTCAACTGCCTTTTCAATTTATGGATATGCTGGGACAGGCCTTGGCCCGGCGCAGCCTCGGCAAGACGTCCCGCTCGACGACGATTGGCCGCTTCGAGGAGCTGACCATTGCCGAATCACCGGTCATGCGTACTGGCCTGGTCGGCAGAACGATTAAAGAAATCGCCCTGCGGCAAAAAACCGGCCTGAACGTGGTCGGCCTGTGGGACCGCGGCCACTTCACGCTGCCGACAGCCGACACCCGCCTGGAATCGAGCATGGTTTTGGTGCTGGCCGGTTCCGAGCGCCAACTGGCCGCCTATGACGCCTTCATCGGCGAGCGGAAAGCCACCCAGGCGCCGGTGCTGATCCTCGGCGGTGGCCGGGTCGGGCGGGCCGCCGCCAAGACCTTGCGCGAGGAGAACGTACCCTACCGTGTGGTCGAGAAAAACCCGCACCGGCCCGGCGCCGGGGACGAAAACTACATCATCGGCAGCGCCGCCGACCACGATACCCTGGTGCAGGCCGGCATCGCCAAGGCGCCGTCGGTGCTCATCACCACCCGCAGCGACGAGGTGAATATTTATCTGACTATTTATTGCCGCCGTCTGCGTCCCGACATCCAGATCATCTCCCGCGCCACCCTCGACCGCAACATCAACGTCCTGCACAGCGCCGGCGCCGACTTGGTGATGTCGCACGCCTCGATGGCCGCCAGCACGATCATCAATATTCTGACACCAGGCCGACTTTTGATGCTGACCGAAGGCCTGAACATCTTCCGCTATTCGGCACCGCCGTCGCTGATCGGCAAAAACCTGTCAGAAAGCGGCATCCGCGAGAAGGCGGCGTGCAGCGTCATCGCCATCATCGGCGACGGCGTCACCCACATCAACCCCGACCCGCTCGAACCGCTTAAGCCTGGCGAGGAAATGCTGATGATCGGCACCATCGAGGCGGAAAAAGCGTTTGCCGAAAACTACTTGCAATAACACCGACCATGAACACCCACGACGATCTGTTTCACGACCTGCCACCACCTTGGAACCGCATCCTGCCCTATGTCTCGGCCCTGGTCGTCTGGGGGATGCTGTTCGGGGCGATCTGGCTGCTGCGTTCATTTTTTCTGCTCTTGTTTCTCACCTTCGTCTTCTCCTATCTTCAGGAGCGATGCGTCAGGCGGCTGGCCGGCTCCATTCGCCCCCGTATTCCCAGGGTACTTTTGGTGTCGCTGATTCTCTGGAGCACCCTGACCGCGGCGGGGATTTTTCTCGTGCCGCAGGTGAAAACCCAGGCCACGGTCTTTGCCGGGCAGTTCCGCTCGTACCTGCTGCGCGTCGATGAGGAAGTCGCCAGCCTGATCGACAAGTATCCGATGCTGGGCAAAATTCTGCCGGAAGCGCCGGAGAGAAGCTCGGTAAGTGGCCAGCCAAAGGAGGCGCCGGGCGGTCATGCTTCGGTTTCCGCCGCCTTATTGCAGCAATTTCTCGGTATCGGCGAGCAGGACGGGGCAAAAAATCTCAATCAGGCGGTCAGCACCTTGAGCGACATCGGCGGCAGGGTGGCGACGGTGGCCTCGTCGTTTCTCCTGGCCCTGCTTTTTTCTTTTCTTATCCTCCTCGACCTGCCCGATCTGGCGGCGGGAGTGCGTGGTCTGGAAAATACCCGGCTGCGTTTTCTCTACCTGAGCGTTGCCGGCAATATCCGCGACTTCTCGCTGGTACTCGGGCGCGCCTTGGAGGCGCAACTGATCATCGCCATTATCAACAGCGTGCTGACCGCCATCGGCATCACCATGCTCGGCCTGTCGCATCATGTCGCCTTCCTGGCCGTGATCGTCTTTCTGTGCAGCTTTCTGCCGGTTATCGGCGTCTTCATCAGCTCGGTGCCGATCTGTCTGATCGCCCTGCAGGTCTCTGGCCTGAAGACCATGCTGCTGGCCATCCTGCTGGTGACGCTCATCCACCTCATCGAGGGATACGTTCTCAATCCGCGCATTTACGGCTCGTACATGCGCATCAACTCGGTGATCGTTTTAATTATCCTGACCATCGCCGGCAAACTCTTCAGCTTCTGGGGATTGCTCTTGGGCGTGCCGGTTTGCACCTACGTCTTCGGTCACGCCATCCGTTTCCGCTCGGACAAAACGGTGGCCAGCGGGCCAGCGGTAACCGAGACGGCGGCGACAAAAGAATGAAAAAACAAGGCAAAAAGAAAGTCCCGTAAGGTATCGCGAACCTTACGGGACTTGTCTGAACAACCATTTGGTGGACGGGGCGGGATTCGGACCCGCGACCTTCGGCTTCGGAGGCCGACACTCTATCCAACTGAGCTACCCGTCCAGGATGTTTGCCGGGCCACACGGCGGCAATTTTGTTGTAAGTACCACAGGATACTGAGGATTTGCAAGTGAAAAACGGCCCCGGCGCTCTGGCGGTTACAATGGGTCGATGGCCGCTCCGTATTTGCGCAGCAGGCCCCGGAATTGATGATAGCGCAGGCCAAGTCTGGCCGCCGCCTGATGCTGGTTATGGCGGCAGGCGCCGAGCGCTTCCCTGAGCAACGCGATTTCCGTGGCTGCTACCCGTTCGCTAAAAGCCGCTGGCGGGACGGCTTCGCTGGTCACCGCCATATCTGGTTTCGGTAGCGCCGCCGCTGGTGCAACTTTTGCCGTTCGCCGCTGAAACGGGTCGATGACGATTTCCTCGATCCTCCGTCCTTCACCAGCCCGGTAGACGGCGCGTTCAACCACATTCTTCAATTCGCGGATATTCCCCGGCCATGGATGCCGCATCAGTTGGGCCATGGCGGCAGTGGTGAATGCCGGCGCTTCATGCCATTCCATTTCCCCGGCCATACGGGCGGCAAAATGGGCGGTCAACAGTGGGATGTCATCCTGACGTTCACGCAAGGGCGGCAGGTAGAGTACCTCAAAGGCCAGGCGATCGAGGAGATCGGGCAAGAAACGGTCCTGTCGCACCAGCTCCGGCAGATCAGCGTTGGTCGCGCCGATGAGCCGGACATCGGCGGCCATCGACTGCCAGCTTCCCAAAGGTTCGAAGACGCCGTATTCCACCACCCGCAGGATTTTTTCCTGCGCCGGTAAAGGCAGGGCGCCGATTTCATCCAAAAACAAACTGCCACCATCGGCAGCCTCGAAACGTCCCTGGCGCCGGGCTTCAGCTCCCGTGAAGGCCCCGCGTTCATAACCAAACAACTCCGACTCGATCAAAGATGGCGGCAACGCCGCGCAGTTCAAGGCCACCAGTGTCCCCTGCCAGCGGCGGGACAGGAAATGGAGACGGCGCGCCGCCAGTTCCTTGCCACTGCCGCGTTCACCGATCAGCAAGACGGGCCGGTCAACCGGGGCGACACGGGCCAGGCATTCCTGAAAATCGAGAAAGGCGTCTGACTGACCCAACGCCTCGTCACCGTCTACAGCCATCAGGGGCAGTGTGGCGCTTCTAGTGGTTATTTTCGCCATAATCCGTCAATTATGCCATATTTCAGCGAAAAATACCACATACCAATCCATGGCCGAAATTTATTTTTATCGTAATTTCAATATGATAAGTATTTTTTCAGTTATTGGCACGAATCCTGCTTTACCGGCGGAAAATCCCATTTTCAACCATAGGAGGACAACCATGGGAATCTTCACCCGTTTTCGTGACATTATCAGCGCCAACATCAACTCCATGCTCGACAGCGCCGAAGACCCGGAAAAAATGATCAAGCTGATGATCCGGGAGATGGAAGATACCCTGATCGAACTGAAGTCGGCCTGTGCCGCTGCCATCGCTAGCCGCAAAAAGCTGGAGCGCCGCCTGGCTGGCCTCGAAGACCGCGAGCGTCTGTGGGAAGAGCGGGCTGGGCTTGCGGTCGAACGTGGCCGTGACGGCCTAGCGCGGGAAGCACTGATGGAAAAACGCCGCTACAGCGAGGGTTTGGACGCCCTGCGCGACGAACTGGCCGAACATGGGCAAATCATCGGCCAATACCAGAGCGACATTGAAGAGTTGGAAAAAAAGCTGCATCATGCCAAAGAGAAAAAGCGCGTCCTGGCCGAACGTCACCGCCAGGCTGTGGGCCGTAAGCGGGCACAGAGCGACATCCGCCGCGCCGACAGTGTCGAGGCCATGTCACGCTTCGAGGCCCTGGAAAACCGCATCGAGCGCATGGAAGCCGAGGCCGACCTGGTTAATCCGCGCCGCGCTCTAGACCTTGATGACGATTTCGTAAACCTGGCCCACGATGAAGAAATCGAGCGGCAATTGGCACGGCTGAAGGCGGAAAAATCCGCAAAAAAAGCAAACGTCACGGACGCGAGCGCCTCTGAGCAATCCGACACGGGAGCCGTCTGATGATGCCACTCTTGACCGTCTTGTTTTTTGGTTCGATCATCGTTTTCCTGGCCATCCTGGCTGGCATAATCTGGTTTTTTGCCAGAATCGGCGGCGCCGGCAACCGCCAGGCCCAAGCCGACGATACCCGCCTGGTACAGGAACTGCATCAGGGCCTGGAAAAAATGGAGGCGCGCATCGAAGCGCTCGAGACCATTCTGCTCGAAACCCGGAACCGTAAAGGAGAACGGCCATGAGCTATCAACGGCAACGAGGCATGTACCGCTCCCGCGGCGGCGTGCTACTGGGCGTCTGTCAGGGAATCGCCAGCTATTTTGATATGTCGGTGTTCTGGGTGCGGATGGCCTGGATCGTCGCCTTTCTACTCACCGGGCTGTGGCCGGTGGCAGGCATCTATGTCATCCTGGCTCTGCTGCTGAAACCGGAACCGGTGCGGCCCATCGACAGCGACGGCGACAAGGAATTCTACGACAGCTACGTCAGCTCGCCGCGCCATGCCGCTGGGCGCCTGCGCCGCAAGTTTGAAAATCTCGACCGGCGCATCCGCCGCATGGAGGATCGAGTGACGGGACGCGACTTCGAGTGGGAACGGAAATTCCGTCAGGAGAATTGAAAAAACGCGCCCGGAATCCGCTTGACGGATCTTGTTCCGGGCGCGTCTCTATTACCAGCAAAGAAGTTTATTTGACCCACGTGCCAAAGCTGGGGAGTATCTCGCGGCCAAAGACCGTGTTGTTAATCAAAACCCCGACCATATAAACACCAATCCAACCGGCGGCATGGAGCAGATAGCCGATGACCGGTTTCAGCGTCGCATCGAGTTTACCCATGTCATTGAAGACAATCATCCATAAGGCGATGTCAATAAGGATGACGAGGATCAGCATAGGCTTGGCGCTTTTCAGATAGGCAGGCGTGGCCATGGTGAGAAAAGCGGCGCCAGCCATCCAGCAATAGCCTTCAACCATGGCCGCCGGTTTGAACGGACCGAGCAGCCCAGCAACCATCAGGTATTTCGCCAGCGTCGAAAGACCAGCGCCAAGCATAAAAAAAGCGCAGAAAAACAAAAAGACGTTGCCACCGGCCAAGTTATGATCTTTCAATTCGATGACAGCGACGGTGAACTGGACGACGAAACCACCCATCAGCCAGGCGGCCAAAAGCGGCAGACCGCCTGGTTCAACCTGTCCCGTGAAAACGGCGCCAAAGCCAAAACAGGCGACGGCCAAGGCGCCAAGCCCAGCGGCGCTTGGATTGGCAAAAGAATGCTCTGCGGACATAAAAACCTCCTTTTGAAAAATTAAACTGCTGAAGCCGAAACAGAGGGAACCATCGCGGCTATGTTTACTTAAATCAATTTATACTCAACTAGAGAATTAATTATGAAACATTGTTTCCATTTTGATGTATGGGATGATTAAAAGATAATTCGATTTGTGTAAAGCACTTTTATGGTTTCCCCCGCAATTTCGCCACTGGCCACAATACTGTGAGCCGCCTCTATCGTCAGCGCTCGCGCCATCCAGTAGCACCTAAAAGAAACGCCCCGGTCTTGGCGTGGAGATCGGGTTGTCGGTTGTATCTGGCAAGCCGGTCGGCGACAAAGGCTTTCAAAAAACAACAACCCCCCAGCAAGGCCAGGGGGCTGTTAAAAAACTCATAAACCGTTGCTGCCTGTGTGCCGTCGCTGAAGCTCGGCAATTTTCGGCATCGCGGCGGCGCTTGTTCCAAACTTGTTAATTCTTCACCGGTTTCTTCGTCACCAAACACAGTAACACCGCCACGATCAGAACAGCGGCGGACAGGTACAAAGAAATATTGTACGAATTGGTGGCGTCTTTTATATAGCCGGCGAGCAGCGGGAAGACAAAACCGATTCCCCAGCCGAGAAAGACGAAACCGTAGTTTGCCCCCATATACTTTGAACCGAAGAAGTCGGCGGTAAATGCGGGCAGAAGCGACAAGCCGCCGCCGTACTGCCAGTAGGCGATGGCGACCGCGAGGAACAGCAGCAAAACGCTTTTACTATCGATGATATGCGGCAAGGCCAACAAACACAGGGCCGAGATTATGCCGTTCACCACGTAGGCATTGGAGCGCCCTATTTTATCGGAATACATGCCCGTGCCGACGCGGCCCAAGGCATTCATCAATCCGCCGAATGAGGCGATTATCCAGATATTCGCCGCGAGGAAAGGTATATCTTTGGCGGTTTTCCCCAGGATCGGCGCCGCGTTGGCAATGATCAAAAGGCCGGATTGGGCGCTACCGATGAAGAGGAGCACCAGGGCATAATAATGCCATTTGCCGAGCATCTCGCTCGTGGTCCAGTCCGCCGTCGGTGACGCGGGTTTCGCCGCTGATGCTGCGGTTACTGGCGCACCGGGGGCGACATAACCCGCCGGCGGATTTGACAAGAGTTGGCCGGCAATAACGACAACCACCGCGAAAAATATGCCGAGATAGATGAAACTGTTGGATATGCCGTAATTCGTAATAAGGTACTGGCCCAAGGGCGCGATGTACAAGGCCGCCGCGCCGTATCCGGCAACGACAATGCCGGCGATCATGCCGCGTCTGTGCGGGCCGAACCACTTCAAGGCGGCGGGGGTGGGAGCGGCATAGCCGATGCCCATGCCGATACCGCCGAGAATACCATAACCGATAATCAATCCTTCATAGCTCCTCATCAAACCGGCGACGATACAGCCGACGGCCAAGAGAAGACCGCCCAGGGTGGCGCCGACTTTCGGGCCATATTTGTCCTGAATTTTGCCGCCGGCAATCATGAAGATAGCGAAAACGACGCCGCATACCGTATAGGCTACCGTTCCTTGCGCATCCGTGAGATAAGTCCATCCGGCGTTTATGTTTACACCATCTACCATAGTTTCTATGGGTTGGCCGGCTTTTGCTTTGTTCACCAGCACAGCTTTCCACACGCTCCACGCATAGAGGATGCCCAGGGTAAGGTTACAGGCTGTGCCCGCCCAAGTCACGACCCAAGCTTTTGCTGGTACTTGCGATGTTTCTGTTGCCATTTTCCCGCTCCTACTTTGGATTTATTGCTTTCGCGAAAGAAGGGCCTTTCGCGATTTCGGGCCGAGAAAAGACGGACGATCACATGTGACTGTCAATGACGTCCGAGATTCCATAGCCAGTCTGTTGGCGCGTGTGGAGTCCGGCAAATCTCTTCACACTGCCCAGTAAGCCGAACACCACCGGAGCCGTCGCCAAAAATGCCAGATTCTTGGCGCTTCCGCTTGTGATTGAGCCGTTTCACCTCCTTTTCATTATTGAACATTAATGTTATGGGCCATCGGCGCTCAAATCGGGGCAGGCCCGCTCTGGCGAAATCGTCACCACGTGGATCGCGCTTCCATATATAAGGCGGCATCGAACCAGGGTCACGCGCCAAGTGGCCGACTCTACGCCACCATGGCCATTTTATTATTTTTTTTATAAGACTTTAATAATGAGAAACCAGGTTTCTTTGCAAAAAACCAGACGCACGCTAATTGATAATTCAATTCATGTAAAGTGATTTTTGCGCTTCTCCCTCGAATTTTGCCGCCTGCTTGGTCTCGCAATTAAAAGCATCAGCCAATTTTCCGGGATTTTGCCGCGCCGGATGTTTCCTAACCCTTGCCAAAGCTAGGCTTTTGTGGTACTCAAACCGCGTATCTGTTGAACTTTCTGGCCGAATTATATTTGCAGAGGACGACCACAATGCTATTGCATCATCGCTTCGTTGAAATCGCTAAACAATACGGTAAAAAAATCGCCGTCAAAGACCATTCAACCGATAAATCGGTGACTTACCAGCAGTCGCTTATCGCCAGCCTGATGCTCGCGAAAATCTGCTCGAGATTTCCCCGCGGCAACATCGGCCTGATGGTTCCCACCTCGCTCGGCTGCATCCTGGCCAAAATCGCCATTCTAATGAGCGGACGGACGCCGGTGATGATCAATTATACGACCGGGGCCGAGCAGAACGCCCGCTTCGCCCAGCGCAAATGCGCCTTTCATACCATCGTCACCTCGAAAGCCCTGCTGGCGAAAATCGACTGCCCACACGTCCCCGGCATGGTTTATCTCGAAGACATCATGGCCGGCATCACCTGGCGCGATAAACTACGGGCGGCCAGTATCGCCCTCTTGCCGGTCAGCCTGATTAAATTATTCATCAAAGGCGGCGACGAAAACGACAACCTTGTCCTTCTTTTCACCAGCGGCAGCGAATTGGAACCGAAGACCGTGCCGCTGACCCACAAAAATATCAGCACCAATGTCTTCGACTGCGGCGAACGTTTTCACTTCACCGACCAAGATATTATGCTTTCCACCCTGCCCTATTTTCACGTTTTCGGCATGACCGCTACCCTGTGGCTGCCGCTGTGTTACGGCGCGACCATTGTCTGCTACGCCAATCCCCTCGAATATAAAAAAATCTGCGAGATGGCGAGAAATGAGAAGACGACAGTCGTGATTGGCACACCAAGTTTTTACTGGGGCTACCTGCGTAAGTCGAAAGACGGCGATTTTTCCTCATCGCGCATCGCTGTCTGTGGCGCCGATAAGTGCCCGGAGAGTTTGCGGGAAGCTTTTCTCAGCAAGCATGGCGTCACGCTTTTAGAAGGCTATGGCGCTACCGAATGCTCACCGGTGATTGCTGTCAACAGCCCCGAGGAAAACCGCCCCGGCAGCGTCGGCAAGCCGGTCAAGAGCATCCAGGTACGCATCGAGCACTACGAGACCGGTGAAGAATGCGCGCCGGGCGAAGATGGCCGCATTCTGGTCAAAGGGCTCAGCGTCATGAAAAGCTATTTCAACGACTTCGAGCAGACTTCGCTGCGCATGCGGCATGGCTGGTACGACACCGGCGACATGGGTAATCTCGATGCCGACGGCTATCTGTGGCATGTTGGGCGCTTGAAGCGCTTCATCAAGATCGGCGGCGAGATGATTTCAATGGTCAGGATCGAAAATGCCCTGGAAAAACTGTTGCCGGAAGACGTAGAATGCTGTGTGGTCGAGGTGCCAGACGCCGTCAAAGGCGCGAAGATTGTCGCCGTCGTCACCGCTCAACTCGATGAAAAAGCCATTATGAAACAACTGGCCGGGCAACTGTCGCCGATTGCTATGCCAAAAATTTTCCTCGTGCGGGAAAGTATGCCGAAAACCGGCAACGGTAAAATCGACTTCCGGACATTGACTGAACTTGTCCGCGAGGAATTGCAGCACTGAACTAACAGGGGGAGAGACATGAAAAAATCGTATGCTGTTCTGGGAATCTCACTGGCGGCCATCGTCGGCATGGGTATGCTCGCTGGGTCGGTCAACGGCCAGGAAGCGGAGGGTCAGGCCATCAAGCAAAACCCGGTGGTCAAAGAAAACGGCGTCGAGGCGAGAAATGAGGTATGGGGGCGATATTTCCCCCACGAATACGCTTCCTGGAGGCTGACCCAAAAAAGTGATACCATCGACGACGTGTTGAAAGCGAAACCGCAGCTCATCATTCTCTGGGCCGGGTATGGTTTTGCCAAGGATTACAGCGCGCCGAGGGGCCATTTTTACGCGATTCAGGATGTCACCAACACGCTGCGCACCGGCGCCCCGACCGGTCCGATGGATGGCCCGCAGCCAACCGCCTGCTGGAGCTGCAAATCCCCGGATGTCCCACGGCTGATCGAGGCAAAAGGCGAGAAGGATTACTTCACCGGCAAATGGGCGCGCTGGGGCAGCGAGGTGGTCAATCCCGTCGGCTGCGCCGATTGCCATGATTCGAAAACGGCCAACCTGCATATATCGCGGCCCTATCTGGTGCGCGGCCTGGAAGCCAAGGGCGTAAAAATGGCCGATGTCAGCCATCAGGACATGCGGTCACTGGTCTGCGCCCAGTGCCATGCCGAATACTATTTCAAGACAACCAAAGAGGCCGGGCCCGACGGCAAGGAAAAGATCACCAACACGGTTACCTTCCCGTGGAATAACGGCTTCAAAGGGGAAGATGTCGAAGCCTATTATGACAGTATCGACTTCACCGACTTCACAAACGCCTTGAGTAAAACGCCGATCCTGAAGGCGCAGCATCCTGATTATGAGCTGTACACCACCGGCATTCACGCCCAGCGCGGCGTCGCCTGCGCCGACTGCCATATGCCCTCCCAGCAAGATGGGGCAAACAAATACACCAACCACAATATCGGCAATCCGCTGGACAATATCGCCAATACCTGCCTGACCTGCCATGAGCAAAGCGAGGCTGAATTCAGAAGGGTGGTGGCCGTCAAACTCGAACGCAAGGAAGAGTTGCAGAAGATTGCCATGGACACTTTAGCCAAGGCGCATCTGGAAGCGAAAAAAGCCTGGGAAGTCGGCGCCAGCGAAGAAGAGATGAAACCCATCCTGGTCGATATCCGCCATGGTCAGTGGCGTTTGGACTACTCGGTTGCCAGCCATGGCGGCTTCTTCCATGCCCCGGAAGAAACCCTGCGCCTCTTGGCACAGGCTAACCAACTGGGACAGGAAGCACGGCTGAAGATCACGGCGGTTCTGGCCAAACACGGCGTCATCGGTTATGAAGCGCCGGATTTTTCGACCAAAGAGAAAGCCTTGGCGCTTGCTGGCGTGGATCTGCCGAAAGAGATTGCCGCCAAAGAGCGGTTCCTGGGCGGTCTGGCCAAAGAGTGGGAAAAGGAAGCGATTGAAAGGGGACTCTTGGATCCCAAAAGCCGGGAAGGCATGAGCAATAAAGCCTCCTATTCCAACGACTTGAGCCGATAACTGGCCAGCGCGGCACGGACAACACGGCGGGGCGGTCTGATTGATGGCCGACCCCGCTTTTTTTGCCCCTATCTCATAGCTCCATGACTTACGACACTTTGATCATCGGTGGCGGCCTGTCCGGTCTGGCCACCGCGCATTTCCTGCGGCGGCTGGCACCCAGCCACAAGCTGGCAATACTCGAAGCCAGCTCGCGGCCCGGCGGCGTCATCAAAAGCCACCACCAGGACGCCTACCTCAGTGAACAGGGGCCGCACGGTTTTCTCGACAACTGCCCGGAAAGCCAGGAGATGTTGCAATCTTTGGGTCTTGACCGCGAGCGGGTCATAGCGCCCTTGGCCCAGCATGTGCGCTATGTCTATCTGCATGGCCGCCTGAATCTGATTCCACAGAGCCCAGGTAAAATCACTGTCGCGCCGCTGATTTCCTGGCCAGCCAAATTGCGGCTCGTCGCCGAACTGTGGCAAAAACCTTTACCGGATGCGGCGACGGTGGCCGAGTGGGTCGAACAGCGTTTTGGCCGCGAACTGCTGCCCTACGCTGACGCCGTGTTTACGGGAACTTGGGCCGGGGATTATGAAAAACTACTGCTCGCGGCGGTGATGCCGGGGCTACGGGCGCTGGAAGTGGCGCATGGTTCGGTTTTGCGCGGATTGATTGCTATGATACGCAAAAAGAAAGCCACTGGTCAGAAGGCGAAGATGCCGGCCATGACCAGCTTCCCGGATGGCATGGAACGCCTGCCGTTGCGGCTGGCCGAAGAATTCCTCGCTGCCGGTGAACTGCTGCTCGATTGTCCGGCACTCTCCATCGAGCGCGGCGGTGGCGATGTATGGCGGGTACGGACGGCGCAAAATGATTTCGTGACCCGGAGCCTGGTCATCGCTTTGCCGGTCAATGCGGCGCTGCGCCTCTTGCGCGGCTATACCGACACACCCGATGACGTGCCGGAGGCTTTCGTCAAAAATGTGGTGACGGCCTTTGCCGGGCAGAAGCTGCCGCCAGGCTTTGGCTATCTGGCACCGGAGGTGGAGCGGCGCTATGCCCTTGGCAGTTTGTTTTCTTCCAACATGTTCGAGAATCGCGCCCCAGCGGGTCAAATTCTTTGCGAAACCCTGATCGGCGGGCGGCGGCATCCGGAACGCTATGACGAGGCGGACAGTCTGGCGCCGGCGCTGGCCGACATCGGCCATACCCTCGGCGTAAACGCTCAGCCGGTTTACAGCGAAACCCTGCGCCCACTCGGCGGCATTCCACAACTGGAAGAGGGCGCGGCCACTTTGCTCGCCTGGCGCGACCGGCTCGTCGCCGAGAACCCCGGCCTTTTCGTCTGCGGCTTCGGCTGGAACGGTATCGGCGTCAACGACATGACCAAAACCGCTAAAGCTGTGGCCAGCGCCCGCCTGGCCGAAAATAACCTCCAGCAGGCGGCGGAGGTGAAGAAAATTTATTTCTGAACCACGGCAAATGGCTTCTGGCGGCGTTTCCCTTTTCTTTACGGCCATCCGGCGTTATCCAATAAATTCAGTAGCGTTGATTTGCCGCAGCGCCTGACTCCCGTGACCGCTTTGATCAGCCGTTTGTCCTTGAGTTGCCACAGGACGGCTTCGTAATTTTTCCGACGAATTGTTTGCATGGCAGGAATATACGATGAATGCGAAAACTTTACAATTCGCGCAAGTTTTCGCATTTATGAAGGCCGGGCGCGGCACAAAATAATCGCTTGACGCCGCCAGGCCTTATCAATATCGTTGACTACCGCCGTACTGGCGGCGCAATCAAGCATCAGCCAATCTTGACTCTTAGCGAGGAAAATCACCATGGGTGAAAATTATTTTAGTTCATTGCCGCTGCGCCGGCAGTTGGAAGAGCTGTCGCAGTGCCGTTTTATGGAAGACGACGAGTTCGATGGCGTCGCTTTTCTGCGCGGTAAAAAGATCGTCATCGTCGGCTGCGGCGCCCAGGGCTTGAACCAGGGCCTGAATCTGCGCGACAGCGGTCTCGATGTCCGCTACGCCCTGCGCGAGGAGGCGATCAAAGAGCAGCGCCAGTCCTTCAAAAACGCCACGAGTAACGACTTCAAAGTCGGCACCTACCAAGAGCTGATTCCTTCCGCCGACTTGGTTATCAACCTGACACCTGACAAACAGCACAGCGCCGTCGTCGCCGAAGTGATGCCGCTGATGAAAAAAGGGGCGTGTCTGTCCTACTCGCACGGTTTCAACATCGTCGAAGAGGGCATGAAAATCCGCAAGGACCTGACCGTGGTTATGGTGGCGCCGAAAGCGCCCGGCACCGAGGTGCGCGAGGAGTACAAACGCGGTTTCGGCGTGCCGACGCTGATTGCCGTCCATGGCGAAAACGACCCGGAAGGCTACGGCTGGGAAATCGCCAAGGCCTACTGCTGCGGCACCGGTGGCGACCGGGCCGGCGTCCTGCAATCGTCATTCATTGCCGAGGTCAAATCCGACCTGATGGGCGAGCAGACGATTTTGTGCGGCATGTTGCAAACCGGCTCGTTGCTCTCTTTCGACAAGATGGTGGAAAAGGGCATCGACCCCGCTTATGCCTCGAAGCTGGTGCAGTACGGCTGGGAGGTGGTCACCGAGGCGTTGAAACACGGCGGCATCACTACCATGATGGACCGGCTGTCAAACCCGGCCAAGCTCCGCGCCTACTATCTGGCCGAGGAACTGAAGGCGATTCTGCAACCGCTCTTTGCCAAACACATGGACGACATCATGAGCGGCGTCTTTTCCGCCACCATGATGAAAGACTGGGCCAATGGCGATGCCGACCTGCTGCGCTGGCGGCAGGCGTCGCGCGAATCAGCCTTTGAAAAGACCGCCTCGATCACTGGTGAAATTCCGGAGCAGGAGTACTTCGACCACGGCATCCTGATGATCGCCATGGTCAAAGCCGGGGTCGAACTGGCGTTTGACACCATGGTCGCCAGCGGCATCAAAGAGGAGTCGGCTTACTACGAGTCGCTGCACGAGGTGCCGTTGATCGCCAACACCATCGCCCGCAAGAAACTCTATGAGATGAACGTCGTCATCTCCGACACCGCCGAATACGGCAACTATCTGTTCTCCCAGGCGGCGATGCCGCTCTTGGCCGATTTCATGAAGCGGATCGATGTCGATGTCATCGGCAAGGGCTTGGCCCTCACCGATACCAGCGTCGATAACCAGGAGTTGATCGAGGTCAATCAGGCGATCCGCTATACCACCGTCGAGGCCGTGGGCGAGGAACTGCGTTCGCATATGAGCGCCATGAAGCCTTTGTATTGATACTGGCCTGACTACCCGTTCGTGGTGAGCGCGTCGAACCGCGAACGGGTTCGCTCGGCGTGTCGGCGCGTTTGTTTATCCAGATGGAAGTCCGATGCGCCTCCTTCGCCTGTTGCTCATCTTTTTTTTCGCCCCTGTTTTTCTCGCTTGCGTGGCCGCGCCCGGCCAGGCGGCAACGGTTTCCTTGCCGTTGACCATCGACTACCCGCTCTTAACCGTTCTTTACCGCCGCGCTTTTTTCCCGGCTGGCAGCGACAACCTGGCCCTGGCCGACCAGCGCGACGGCTGCAACTATCTGTATCTCTCCGATCCACGATTTGCCGCCCATGGTGAGTATTTGCGCCTCGATCTACGGGTGGCGGCGCGGATTGGCGCCGCCGTCGGCGACCAGTGCCTGGCCTCAATCCCCTGGCGCGGGCAGATTTGCCTCTTGCTGCGGCCCCATCTCGATGGGCGTACCTTCGCCCTGACCTTTTCCGTCGTCGACAGCACACTACTGACGCCGGATGACCGCCCCGACCATATGGCCGGAACGTTGTGGAATTTTGTCAGCCCTCTGATCTTCCGCCATGCCGGCGCGATTTCCTTCGACCTGGCGCCGCCGGTGCGGGAGTTGCGGAATTTTCTACCATCTCTTTTTCCGCTTCAGAGCCAGGAACAGTCGCACCGGATGCTTGATTCGCTGGCCGCCGGACCGACGGTGGTGGTCAAGGTGAACGGCCTGACCGCCAGCCTGCTTGTCGATGTGCCAGTCAACCATGCCCGCGCCAGCGGCGCCGCGCCATCCGACGCCGAGCTGGAACAGGCGGTGCGTTTGTGGGAAAAATGGGACAGTCTGCTCGTGCGGATGCTGGCCGTCTTCAACCCGCGTCTGCTCTCGGAGGAAGACAAAGAATTGCTGTCAGATATCCTCCTTGACACGCGATACGCCTTTGTCGGTGCCCTCGATGACCGCCGGGTCGGCGAGGATTTCGTCCGTCGCCAGTTCTTCACCGCCTGGCAGCGGATGGCTCCGATCTTCCGGCGGCGCTTGGCGGCGGAGCCGGGAGACAATCCCTGGGGCTATCTGTCTTTTCTCACCGCCGCCGACGCGCTGCAAGCCTGCGATGCCCTCGGCCCGGCCCTCGGCGTCGAGATCAGCGAACAGGGTTTGGTGCGCCTGGCGCGGATGCTGGGCGCCAGCGGGCTGAATTATTCCGCCGATGTCCAACCCTTCCTGCGCGATATGATGACCTTACCCCAGGCGCAGCCGCAACCAGCTTCGCCGGTGCCGGAAAACGACTTGCCACCAGCGGGCGATTTCATCGAAGGCGATTTGCCGCCGGATAAACCAGCACCTGACGCCAGCCAAGCCAAACCGGAAGCCGGCGCCAGCGACGAGGGACAACAGGCCACTCCGGAAGCGGTTTCTCCGGAGGCCACCCAGCCACCGCCGGAAAAGACGCCAGCGGAACCGCCCACAGAACCGCCCGCGGCAACGCCAGAGGAAGGGTCAGATATTCCCGCGCCTTTGCCGGAGCCACAGCCACAACAGACGCCGCGGGCCGAATCGCCACCGCTGGCCAATCCTCCACAGCCACCACCAGAGGCCGAACCAGAGATTCCCGCGCCAGAGCCGCCAGCCGTACAGCCGCAGCGGCAAGACAAGCAAGAGGATGTGCCTCATGACAGCCAAAGCGGCTGGTGGCCGCGTTCGCGACAGGCGCTCCTGAGCCTGGCCGAATCGTTTTGCCCAACCGCCGTCGCCGCCACCTTGCCCGAACCCTGGCGGCGCGAGGATGTCCTGGTCTGGAAAACGCCGCCGGCGGATGCCACCGGTTATCTGCGCAAGATGCTTGGCATTCTTGGCGAGACAGCGAAAAAACAGCGTGGATTGACCAAATTGGCTAACCCGTCAGATTTCCTCGCGGCCATGGCCTGGCAGGAAAGTTGCTTTCGCCAGTTCACTCCGCTTCAGGGCCGCATGACGTTTGTCCTGTCGAGCAACCGCACCTCGGTCGGCTTGATGCAGGTCAACGAACGGGTCTGGCGCGGCCTGTACGACCAGGAACGCCTGCGCTGGGATATGCCCTACAACGCGGCGGCGGGCGCGGAAATATCAGCTCTTTATCTACGGCAGGCAGGAAAGAAGATCGGGCGGCTGCCGGCGGGCGAGCATATGATCGAGGCCGCCATCTACGCCATGTACAACGGCGGCCCTGGCCAGCTCGACCAATTCATCCGCCGCGCCGCAAGCGGTGACCTGTACAAAAGCGACCGCCTGTTCCTGCAAAAACTGCGCTGGAGCCAAGATGGCGCCTGGAGCCAGGCGGCCAATTGTCTGAAAAGTGGTTGAGGTCCGTATTCTTTTGTGGACATTTGCCACGGGCGGTGCTAAATAACCCGTCACTTTTTTCGCGTTTTTTCGGGATGTGGCTCAGCCTGGTAGAGCACAGCGTTCGGGACGCTGGAGTCGGAGGTTCGAATCCTCTCATCCCGACCACTTACAAGGTAACGCCTGGCAAAATGCTTACCAGCGCTTACTGAGATCTAAGGCAGCCAGTACATGGCTGCCTTTTTTTATTCCGCCTCTGGCTTTTCCGTGAAAGTCTTGACTGGCGAGGCGGGAGCCGGATACTGTCGTTGGCCGGTATGTGGCCGCCGTTACCGGAAATGCTTCGAGGGCGTGGGCGAAAAATCGTGCGGAACAGTTGACGATGACCATTTTGAAAATATACGAATTTCCTGAGCCAGCGCTGCGAAAGCCGACGGCGCCGATCGAAACCTTTGACGACGAGCTGCGTCAACTGGCCAGCGACATGGCGGCGACTATGTTCGATGCCCCCGGCGTTGGCCTGGCCGCGCCGCAGGTTGGCAAATCCATGAAAATGATCGTTGTCGATCATTCGCGACAGGAGGAGACACCCGGCGCCTGGCTGGCTTTGGTCAATCCGGAAATTATCGCCGCCGCAGGCCGGCAATGCGGCTCCGAGGGCTGCCTGAGCCTGCCGGATTTGACTTCCAAGGTCAACCGCTACCACAGCGTCACGGTGCGCTATGTGGATTTGCAAGGCATGACGCAAGAAATCACTGCCGGAGAGCGTTTCGCCGTAGTTTTGCAGCACGAGATCGACCATCTGAACGGCGTGCTGTTTTTAGATCATCTGAGTTCCCTGAAACGCAATCTGTACCTGAAAAAATACAAGAAATGGCTTCGTCAGCAGCAAGATTGAAATTGACTGGCAAACCGCGGCTGGTGTTCATGGGTACGCCGGCTTTCGCGGCCATGGCACTGACCGCGCTTATCGGCGCCGGCCATGAAGTAGCTCTCGTCGTGTCACAGCCGGACCGCCCGCAGGGACGCGGACGCCATCTGGCCGTGACGCCGGTGAAGGAGATTGCTTTGGCCCATGGCCTGCCGGTGGTGCAGCCGGAATCGCCGAAAGACGAAAATTTTCTTGGCCAGATCGCAACCATCCAGCCCGACGCCATCATCGTCGTCGCCTATGGCCGCATCCTGCCGCAGGCCCTGCTCGCCCTGCCATCTTTCGGCTGTCTGAATATCCACGCCTCGCTGCTGCCGGCCTACCGTGGCGCCGCGCCCATCCAATGGGCGCTGATCAATGGCGAAAAGGAAGTCGGCGTCAGTATCATGACCGTGGATGCGGGTCTCGACACCGGCGCCATCTTGCGGCAAAAGGCCATGCGCCCGGCGGCGGATGAAACCTCGGCCAGCTTATTCGTCAAGCTCGCCGATCTCGGCGCCGCCGCCCTGCTCGAAACCCTGGCGCTGTTGTCAACTGACGGCATCACGGCGACCACGCAAGATGACAGCCTGGCGAGCTGGGCGCCTCCGTTGAAAAAAGAAGATGGCCTCATCGACTGGGCGCGACCGGCGAAAGAGTTGCACTGCCTGGTGCGCGGCCTTGATCCGTGGCCGACGGCTTTTTCTTACCTGGACGGCAAAAAATTTCAGTTTTTCGCGCCGGAAGTGGTCTATCGGGGAAGCAGCCAGCCGCCGGGGACGGTACTGTTTGCCGACAAACGCGGCCTGCTCGTCGCCTGTGGCGAAAACGCGCTGCTGTTCCACGAAATCCAGGCCCCCGGCAAAAAGCGCCTGCCGGTCAGTGCCTTTCTCAACGGCCAGCCGCTGGCCGGTCGCTTCACCTCGACGCCATGACCATCGCCTACCTCGACTGCTTTTCCGGCGTCAGCGGCGATATGCTGCTGGCCGCCTTCCTCGACGCCGGGATGCCGGAAGCATATTTGCGGCAGGAGTTGGCCAAGCTGCCGCTGGCCGGCTATAGCCTGACAGTGAGCACAATGCACGAGCAGGGTATAAACGCCCGTGGCTTGACGGTCGATGGCGCCGCCGCCCAACCACTTCGGCATCTGCGCGACCTGACGGCGATTATCGAAGGCTCGGCCTTGGCCCCGCCACTGCAAAAACGGGCCATCGCCGTCCTCATTGCCCTGGCCGAGGCCGAAGCCGCCGTCCACGGCGTCAGTCGGGACGAGATTCATTTTCACGAAGTTGGCGCCGTCGATACCATCGTCGATACTGTTGGCGCTGTCATCGCCTGCGACTATTTCGCCATCGGCAAGCTGGTGGTTTCGCCCTTGCCACTGGGACGCGGCTTTGTCGATTGCGCCCATGGCCGTCTGCCCTTGCCGGCGCCGGCGGTGTGCAAGTTGCTGACCGGTCTGCCAGTCTATGGCGTGGCGATACAGCGTGAACTGGTCACCCCGACCGGCGCGGCGCTGGTCAAAGTGTTGGCCGATGCGTTTGGCCCAATGCCGCCGATGCGCCTCGAAGCCGTCGGTTATGGTGCCGGTGCCAAGCGCTCTGGGCAGAGTGAGCCGCCGAATCTTTTACGGCTCCTGATCGGGCGGGAGCAGGCCGGAAGCGGCCCGGAAACGGTGCGAATCCTGACCACCAATCTCGACGACTGGCAGAGCGAAACCTTTCCCTACCTCGCCGATATGCTGTTCAAAGCTGGCGCCCTCGATGTCACACTCGCGCCGATCCTGATGAAAAAGGGACGTCCCGGCCACGAGCTGCGGGTCATGTGCCGCCAGGAATCGTCCACGATTCTCGAAAATATCATCTTCGCAGAAACCACGGCCATCGGCCTGCGTTACCGCGACGAGCCGCGCCGGGTGCTGCCGCGCCGGGCTATCGAAGTGACAACGCCGTGGGGAACAATCGCGGCCAAACTGGTCAGCTTGCCGCAGGGTGAGCGCGTCTATCCGGAATACGAGGAATGCCGTAGGCTGGCCGAAAAAACCGGCCAGCCGATTGCCGCCGTGTATCAGGCAGTGTACCGGGTGGCGTACCGAGCGGCGGGCGGAGGCGAGGGATGAAATTTTCCGTCACCATGTTTTTCGCCACCGGCTTTTTCAGCGGTTATCTGCCGAAAGCGCCTGGCACCTGGGGATCGCTGGTCGCTATTCCCCTGTGGTTTTTGCTGAGCTTTCTTACGCCATCGTCCTACTGCCTGATGCTGGCCGTGGTTTTTTTCCTGGGCTGGTTTGTCGCCGGCGAAGCCGAAAAGATCCTCGATAAACCCGACCCTGGTTGCGTTGTCATCGACGAGATTTTCGGCATGTTCGTTACCCTCTTCGCGGCGCCGCGCTCCTGGTTCGTGGTCATCGCCGCTTTTCTTCTCTTCCGCCTCTTCGACATTGTCAAACCCTTTCCCGTTTCCTGGTTCGACCAGCGGGTCAACGGAGGCCTCGGCATCATGCTCGACGACGCTATGGCCGGAGTCTACGCCTTTCTCGCGCTGCATTTATTGCTTTTTGTCGGCCCGTGGCATTGATTTACCGCGCACAAACGCCGCATAATAAATAGTAAATAATGCCGTGAAAATAATGTGCGGAAAGCTTATTGAAACAGAGCAATTTTCAGGAATATCCGGTTCTAAAAATATCCGGCGTGCGGGAGAATACGGCGTTATGAATGGGGAAAAAACCGTTTCCGAGAAAATTATCCGCCTGTTGGTGTGGATCAGCATCCTGGCTTTTACTCTGATTTCCGTAGGGACGGCTTTCGTCGTCTATCAGTTTTCCCTGAACGGGCGCATGGCCTCACTGCACGCCGCCACCACCTCTTTGGCCGCCGATGTCGATGGCTGGTTTCAGTATGAGATGGCCAACTGCGCTCAAACCGCGCAAGTCGTCAACAATCTCTACGATTTTCACCGGGAAAAACTGACGATGGACGAACGCGCTCATATTTATGCCGCCCTGACGGCAAAAAACAGGCGATACCTGAACGTCTACGACGCGGTTGGCCAGGATTTTGTCTCTGGTGCCAATGCCGTTTTGCCGGCCAATTACGACGCCACCAAACGCGGCTGGTATATGGACGCCATCAAAACACCAGGGAAATCCATTATCACCCCACCTTATGTCGATGCCATCACCGGCACGGTCTGCACGACCTTTGCCCGAACCATCGCCCCGGACAGCGGTGAACGCGGCGTTTTTGGCATCGACATCGCCCTCGATCAGATCCGTGATTATGTCGGCGAGGCCAATAAAGATCCGCAATCGCGTTTTTTCATCGTCGATGAGCGGGGCCGGATACTCGTCCATCCCGATTCGTCCCTCATGCCGGATAAACACGGCACCTTCACCACAATGGCGCCCTATCTGTGGCGCAAAATCATGGACGGTGGCTCCGTCCTCGATTTGGATATTTACGGCAAACCCGCCTACTACATCTCATCGCCTTTGCATTCAACGGGTTGGCGCATTGTTTCGACGGCGCAACTGCGGCAAGTGGTGACGCCGATCATCGCCGCGGTCGTCCCGATTCTCGCGGCGTTTGCCGTAATCATTGCCTGCATCGTCATTCTGCTGAAACATCGCCTCAATAATTTAGTCAGCGCGCCGCTCGATTCATTACGACGGATTGTCGATGACATCGCCGCCGGCAACGACCATGTGCTGATCGAGCCGGAACGCTATCAGGCCGAATTCCGGCTGTTCGCCGAGAGCTTCAAACAAATGTGCGCGCTACGCTATGCCGTCAGGCACGATAGCCTGAGCGGGCTTTTGAACCGCGGCGCCTTTTTCAGCGCCGCCGAACATGATTATGCCCTGATGCGCCGCCAAGGTACGCCCGGATGCGCCCTGATGATGGACCTGGATCATTTCAAACAGGTCAACGACACCCATGGGCACAGCACCGGCGACAGGGTGATTATCGGTGTCGCCGAGGTACTGCGGGCGAGGTTGCGCGCCACCGACATTTCCGGGCGCTATGGCGGTGAGGAATTCTGTGTCTGGCTGCCGAATACCAACCGGGAAGGCGCCATGATACTGGCCGAAGAATTGCGGAAAGACGTAGCCGCCCTACAATTTACGAACGAATCCGGCCAAACTTTCGGCGTCACCATCAGCATTGGTTTGGCCGATTCGGAGGCGGCCAATATCGGCGCCCTGCTGGAACACGCCGATGAGGCGCTCTACCAGGCCAAACGCGGCGGACGTAACCGTGTCGAGGTGTATCAGGCGAAAGATACTCAGCCAAACAGCCAGAGCTGACTCAAGAAATCAGGCCAATGTCAGCATCACTCCGATAACAATCAGCGATGTGCCTATCCAGAATAGCCGGTCAAGAGGTTCTTTGAAGACCAGCATGGCGGCAAGCGGCGTAGTGATATAAGCCAAGGCGGCGAAAGGCATCAGGGCGGACAGCGCCATGGTCTGAAGCAGCGTTGCCCAGATACCCACCGCGGCCAGCATAAAAGTGATACCGATGGCGCAGAACAGCATGTTGCGGGATCGCAGCCGGCTCATCGCCGCCAGTTTGAAAGCGATTTGCCCGGTACTGCTACACAGCACGGCCAGGAGGAGCAGCGATATTGCGGCGATAGGCATGGCTTTATTTAGCACGGGACGAGCGGCTGGTCAGCACGACGCCGCTGACGATACAGACAATACCGGGGACATACAACCGGGAAACATGCTCTCCCCAGACCAAAACACAGACAAGCGGTGTCAGCGCGTAAATGAGTGCCGTCCAGGGAAAGGCGGAGGACAAGGGCATCCGGCGCAGCGTATACATCCAGCAGAGAAAAGCCAGGGCAAAACAGCCAAGGGAGGCGCACAGCCAAGGGTTCAGAATATACTTATGCAACAGGCTCGTTTGCGTGGCGGCGTACAGTCCAGCGGTCTTCAGCAACAGTTGCGAGACGATCGAGCAGGCGATATAGGCGGAGAGAGAAAAAAAGGAAGAAGGAAATTTCATACCTGGGGCGCTATGGGTTTCGGCTTTCGGGGAGATCAGCGAAGAAACATCAACTCGCTTTGTTTCAAAATTAAGTCAGGATGAGGTATATGCCTTTCAAAGAAGATTACCTACCTTTTTTCTGATTATAGCGAGTTGTTCGGCAATGAGTCCGAGAAAGAATAAATTCATTCCCGTGACAAATAAGAGTAATGTTCCGACGGAGATACCTTCTCCTCTGAGTATCATCGGGGGAATGCCCCAGAGAGCGCTCAAGGCAAAAAAGACCAGAGCGACAGGCAAAAACACCCGCATGGGGTTGAAGAATGTAACAATATTCAATATTTCCATGATCGTTTCAAATGCGGTCATGGTGTTGATGGTGGAAACGCCCGCCACTCTGGGGGAAATGCTGATTGGGGTTTCCAGGACTAAATGACGCTGGTTGACGAAATACAGCGTCATAATATCGCTGAAAGGCATATTGCTGGGAGACAACTGCGCATACGCTCTGGCAAGCTCCGTCCGATACATTTTCATCCCTGAATTTATATCTTGAATATCGAGTGGCATGAGCAGTTTCGTGATCCCGCGTATGATTTTTTTACCGAAGAAACGATACGGATTGTCTCGCCATTTTTCGCTTCTCTGACCAATCACCAAATCGGCATCCTGTTCCGTCATCAGCGCGTAAAGGCGGCAAATATCCTCTGGGCTGTGCTGGCCATCGGCATCAATGGTGATGCAGTATTTCGTGTTTACCGCCATAATTCCAGATTTGATCGCTTCGCCATAGCCTTTGTTCAATTTATGGTGAATCCACGCAAAATTATCACGATCCTCGTAAGAATGAAGAATATCTTTCGTGCCATCGCGGGAGCCGTCGTTGACAACCAGTAAAAAGCAACCTTGCCGGTCACAGAAATCGAGTATTTGCGGGAGAAAAGACCGCAGCGCGACCTCTTCGTTGTAGGCCGGGATGATTATCGTCAAATCGTTCATAGTCATGCCGCGTCCTCCATGGCGCCAATGTTCCCGGTCGCATCATGACCGGAGACCATGCCGGTTTCCAACCGTGTTTTCACATAGTGTCCGTAAGGCATAAAATCGCATATTTTTTTTAATTTGACGAGTTTATGCAAAACTCCGCCGCGCCCGATATACATCAGCGCGTTCAAAAAACGATTTCCATCCAAGTCCGGGTGCATGAAGCGCTCTTGCTCCTGGTCAATGTCATAGGGGTGCAAATACGAAGTGATGGGCAATTTTTTTCTTATGGCGCGATTGACGCCGCAGCGGGTCAGCCAGTAGGGAAAGACTCTGAAATAGACCCCGCCGCAAAGGGGCGTTTGCAAAAATGGCAACGAAAGCAGAGTGAGTGGAATTTCCCAGATGCCGGATTTCATTTTCCGGCATCTTTCGCCGAAATTTTGCCAACCGTATAGAGGGGTTTTCGCCGGCAATACGGAGCTGGAATAGGTGAATCCGGCTTCGGCCAGCGATTCATACGCCCATGCCGTTTGCTCAGTCAATGAAAATGTCGGCGCTCTGTAGCCAAATACTCGCTGACCACACGCGGTCTCGACGGTCTCTTTATTTTGTTTGATATCGGCGAGGAATTCATGAGGCGGAAGTTTATTGAGCTGAATATGTGTATCGGAGTGGCAGGCGAGTTCGTGTCCTGATTTAGCAATTATATCTATCAGTTCTTTATGCCGTCTGGTGATAGAGCCAACCACAAAAAAGGTGGCTTTGACGCCGACTTGATCGAAAAACTCCAGGTAACGTTCGGTATTGATGCGCAGGCGTGACTGATATTTCTCGCCGTTTTCCACCCAGTCGCGCACATCTTCGAGATCAATACTTAAAAGAAAAGGCATTATTTCTCTTCCACATGTTGCATACATGGGCTTATTGCCGCGCCATGACGGGAGATGCACAGGCGCCAACCTTCATGCAACGAAGTAATGATAAAGAATAAGAGCATGGGATAGGTGGTCTGCATTGGCCTGCCTATCTCGCTGTATGATGTAATATCCAGTAAAGTGAGGATAACCGTCAGGGAAAGAACGCCGCCGAGGCTGGCCGCGGCAAACGCCATGGACCAGGACGGGAGGCGCCGTTTGTAGATGGAAACGCCTAGCGAAACAAGAAAACAGGCGGATGCCACGAAGAACAGCACCGGAACCATAGCGCCGTATCCATGGGTTATGCTATTGAGGATGCGTATTTTTTCGTATTCAAGATGCAAATGGCGCTCCGGAACGATTTCCCGCTCTTGTCTGGGCGTGCTTGTTCTTATCTTTTCCCGCGTTACCGCCATATATAATCCCATAATTTCGCCCGGAGCATAACTGTACATGTTATCCGAGTCCGCCGAGAATTCGTTAAAGCGGACAATGCGCGAAAATACCTCGGCAAAGGTGGGGAAAAAGAGCTTGTTATAGGCTTCGTTCCATGGCGGCACATCGGATGCGAAGAGTGGCTGGCATTGCAGGCGTCCGTCATCACAGGCTTGGCGCAATTCTTTCCCCATGCGAGAATAAAACTCCATGGCGTTCCTGCCGTCCCCGTAGTATCCGGCCGATGCCACCGCATCGCGTAAAACCCAGATAAAAAAAGCCGCCGGCAGATCGTCACCCCCGCCTAATCTGGTCCACGCCTGACCTTTTTCACCCTCTATATAGGATTCTAGCTCCCGGAACGCCGGGCTGACCTCATAGGCTTTCATGCGAGCGGCTTTCACCACGGGAAAGTATTGCCGCCAGGAATCCGTTTTGATGCGCAGTAAACCGTCGTAAGCGGATCTAAAGGGCTTCGATTGTACTTCCACGGTCATAAGTACACCGTAATGCTGATAATTTTTATAATAAAAGGCGAGTGTAACGGCAGCGAAAATACAAAGTGGAGCCAGATATATGACCAGGGCCTCAGCAAATTTTTTCTTTCTTGCGGTGGGATAGCAGCGGAAAAGGGTCCATAAATGATAGGCGCAGAGAAACAACAAAGAGGGTATGAACCAGATTGATTCTTCGCGGGTATGCCAAAAAGCGGCGAAAACCAAGCCACCGCCACAAGCCCAGATCAGTCTTTGGCGCAGCGATTCCTTTTCCCGCAAAAATAATCCAAACAGACAAGACAAGACCAGGAATGCCAGCGAGGGGTACAAGCCCTCGCGAAAGGCCCTGATTGTCGGTTCAGAATAGGAGAACGGGGCTAAAAGCAGAAAAAGAAAAATGACCAGGGCCAATATTTGATTTTTCAACGCGGGATATATGGCGATGACAAAAACAAGGGCGGATGCGGCCCACACTATTTGCTGGGAAGCCATCAGGGGCATGGCAAGCCAATAGGAAATGGCCATGAAAAGTGGATAAAACGGCCCTTTGATCAGCGTGTACTGATTGTACGGGCCAAGCCAGTTGCCCTGAACAATTTCCCAGGCTTCTCTAACAAAAAGAAGATCGTCATGGGGAGAGACCGTCGCCTGAAGGTAGTGGGCGCTCAACAGCCAGAGTTTAGCCAAGACAAAAAATATGGCAAAGAAAAAAAATCCCTTGCCTAACGATTCGTTTTTCATTATCCGACAATTAAAGGTTGTTGAAAAATCATCTTGATCTTTTGCCGAAACCAGCAAAAAACACTGTATAATACCGAGTTATCGAACAGTTAACACTGTTTTAGAGCAGATTCGGCAAGATTGATGCGCAGCGGCAAATTGGGGGTACACCGTTCTCTCCAGCCACATTGTAAATTTGTGGGTTTATTGACCGTCTCATGCTTATCGCCCCTGTTCTCAGCCGAAGAAAAGGTAGGGCAGGATAAGGAGCATTTGCCAGGCACGATGCGCGCCGGTAGCATTAAAAAATGTTTTACCTATGGCATAGATTGTTCTTGGCCGCAGATAAAACCGCCGGTTGATTTCTTGATTCTTCCTTGCCAACAAGTCGCTGGTCAGACCCGATGGCACGAAGACCGGATAATACTGATTGAATTTCGACCAGTCGTTGTCGTCAAGAGTACCGAAGGATTTTATGTCCTGGTATTGAGGGCTTCCGGGAAACGGGGTATTGATCGAGCACGTCATATAGGTCAGGGGGAGCGACAGAGCGAAGGCGATAGTTTTTTCTATGCTTTCTTTAGTTTCGCCTGGATGGCCAAGCATGAAAAAGCCCGAAGCCACCACACCCAGTTCACGGCACCAACCAATAACCTCCCTTACCTGTTCCAGGGTTATGTTTTTCCTTATCCTTTTCAGTATTTCCTTATCTCCGGATTCTATGCCGAAAGCTATTCGCCAACATCCGCTCCGCTTCATGTAGGCGATTTCATCCCTGGTGACATTATTTATACGGCTGGTGCATGACCACGACAGTTTTATACCTTGTTCGGTAAGGGCATCGAAAATCTTTCGGATTCTCTCGAAATTAATCGTGAAGGTATCATCATTGAACGATATTTCCCTGACATGGTGGTTTTTATACAAATACACGATTTCATCAACGACGTGCTCCGCCGAGTGCTGGCGAAGCTTCCTGCCAAAAACATTCTGTTCGCAGAAGGTGCAGGCGTTCGGACAGCCACGGCTGGTTATGATGTTGGCCACGGGAAATGCCATATAGCGATGGGGCGGTGGCGTATAGACACTCATTTTCGGGATGAGATCGTAGGCGGGAAAGGGAATGGCGTCCAAATTCTCTATGAGCTTCCGCCTGGGTGTGCAAACCAGCGCGCCGCTTTCGTTTCTATACGCTATGCCTTCAATCTCCCGTGGATCGTTGCCGGCTTCAAGCGCCTCCACCAGGCAGCGCAAGGTTTCTTCGCCTTCGCCGATAACTCCATAGGAAAACAAATCAAACGAAAGCGCGTGTTCGGGATTTGATGTGACGTGGTTTCCGCCGAGGATCAGGGGAATGCCGGGACATTTTTCCTTGAAATGCCGTGCCAAAGTTAATGCGCGATAAAAAGAGGGCGTGGTCGAGCTGATGCCGACGATTTGCGGTTTGAATGCCATCACTTTTTCCACGCAGGTCTCTTCGTTAAAACCGAGAGCCTCGGCGTCGATCGCCATTACTTCATGTCCGTGTTGCCGCAGGTAGGCAGCCAGATAAAATATGCCAAGCGGAATTTGATGGCCGCCCAACGCATTTACGGTAGTGGATTTTTTTATGGCAGAAAAACGCGGAGGGTAAACAAGAACTACACGCATAAGTTA
>Ga0209629_10000018_pt1 | contig 70400 bp, 109 predicted proteins | sample TergutCu122P5_FD_187286 | JGI IMG/M metagenome (GOLD analysis project Ga0209629, IMG submission 187286) | Cubitermes ugandensis P5 segment gut microbial communities from Kakamega Forest, Kenya - Cu122 P5 (SPAdes) (version 2) | ecosystem: Host-associated > Arthropoda: Insects > Digestive system...
ATTTTTTTACGTTTTGTTTTCCCTGAGATATCTATTAATCTTCCATCAACCTGACGATTTGTACCTGTAATAATATCTCCGGCATAATGATTTCTCCTATCGCAAATAAGATTTGTTATCTTTGGTTTTCCCTTGGATAAAATAAACATATATTCAAATGCCTGAATATATCTTACGCTATGTTGATAAGGACATACCTTGTGCCAAATCATCGTATCATGCAATTTAAAACCCACATCAATAAAATGCAACGCTTGCCGAAAACTCGTACCAGTCTCAGAACCATCAACCGTGGAATCACCCACAATCCAAACGACAACCCCACCGGGTTTTAGCGTACGCCATAATTGCCCTGCCACTGCTGAAAAATCAAATTCGGCGTATCCTCCATACGTGCGCAGGTTATCGTATGGTGGGGATGCAATACACATGTCTATTGAGTTATCCGGCAGTTTACTCATGCCGGTTGCGCAGTCCTCATTGTAAATTTCGTTTATCATGTTTTTCATAGAAACGCTTATAGATAATGTCCGGCAATGATTTAATGCCGTCATATACTGCCTGTGATATAACTATTATCAGTGTTATTGGCCATAATAGATACATAATCAAATCAATTTTATTCACATCGCGCCTTCGTCCGTCGTATTCCTTCATCTCCTGCACGGTTAAGAATACATATACCGCTATTGCTATCGCAAAATATGCCAATAGCGACGATAACACAATGATTAAGTATAACGTATTATCCCTCCTTTATTTCACACATATACTCTTAAATTAATTTAAGCAAACAATTACTATCCCTTTTTACAAACATCTCATCTGAATCCAGTATAAGTTTGCTCTTTGTCCCTGAACACATAAATTTATTAAAATCAATATCGTCATACCTGCCCTCTACACCTACACACAAAGGACATTCTGCGCAATTTTGTGGCAAAACCAACTCTAATACAGCGTTATTTTTAATATCCACATTCTCCTTATTTTCTATATCAAAAAGACTTACAACTTTAATATCTGACAATTCGAATGTTTTCTTTACTTGATCCATTGTAGCCCCCGATGCTGTAAAATTATTGTAAATTAACATATAACCGTAAGAATCATTTAATTTTCTACTATTAGCTTTCATTTGCCTTAATATTGCTGGATAATCATCACCTAAATTAGGTTTCATTTCAATAAGTATTCGTTTTTCACGTTTAAGAAAAGGATATTCAATTAATAGTTCTAAATAAACATCCCAACCGTCCATTTCGAATATACATTTTTTAGTTATAATATGCTTATCATTATTCAAACTATTTAATTGTAATTCTATATCGCGCATTAATATAAGTGGATTATCATACTTATAACACATATCCCCAAAATAATAATACCCATCTTCCTCAAACGAAAAACTATTTAATTCACTTAACATATGATTTAATATTTTTTTTTCATGTTCAATAGTCCAACAATATTTATATATAAAATCATTGCAAAAATTATCATTTAAAAATTTAACCTGCATTGAATTATGCTCTGGCGTTTCAGAAGGCTCACCAAAATTATTGATAATTAATTGATATATATCGGATTTCTTATCCCTCACCCAATCTTGTGTCATTAGCCAATTACAATAAGCAACATCATTTTGCACAACTTCTATTGGCTGTCCTTTATATTTCCCAAAAGACATTATTTTATTCATATAAAAATCCCCCTTAAAATGGAATATCAAATTCTATTTTCATTTTATCTGGTTCAATACTACCCTTACCTAATTCCCATCCATAATGTTTCTGTCCACTTCTAACAGTTGAAATACGCTTTGTTCTTTCACTAAAAAACAATTCTATAGCTTTATCCCCTTGTGCCAATTTACCTAACAATCTGTTTTTTGTTATATGAAGCTTTGAATCGCAATTTCTATTTTCATCTTCTATACGTTCATATACCATAACTGTATCTACCCTATTAGTAATATCAGCACTTCCGCTTACATCATCATTTTCAAAATTTTCACCTTTAGCTATTTTTTTTGTATGAGCAACCAAAACTATAACAACATTCCAACGCATAGCAATAACTTTTAATTTTTTTACAAATACTGATTGAGCCATATAATATTTATCACCAGGAGCGGAATCCATTGCTGTCATTAAATTATCCAGACAAACAAACTTAACCCCATATCGTTGAATAGTCATTTCAATTGCAATTAAAAGACTTTCCATTTCGTCATCATCAATTATTTCATTGTCATATAAATATAATTTTTCATCATACCATGATGAAATTCTTTTTGCTATATCATGCTTAACTGAATATCTGACCACACCTAACTCATCTAATCGCTCAGAAACATAACTATTGCCAGCCGCTTGCAAATCCAACCAGTATCTAAATGCCAAATCTTTCAACTCACCAGAATAAGCAAAACATGTGTACCCCTGATCCACTGCTTCGACTAACATTTGCGATAACCATGTTGATTTACCCTTACCGCGCTTACCAGTTAACAAAATTAACTGTCCTAAATACATCCCCCCAATAACCATATCAATCTCAGGTAAACCAGTAAATATCTTTTTCATAGACGTAAGATCTATTGGTTCAACTTCTGACAATTTTTTGACATGCCTAACTGGAATTATTTTAGCATTGTTAACCGCTGTCCTTAATGCATCCTTGCCATATTTACGCAATATATCATTTGCGTCTTTTTCACCTAAGTAATCCTCAAATCTCACAGCTTTAACTAACATTGGCATACGTTTTTGAAGCGTATCCAGCAAAGACATTTTGCCATCCTCTAAATCTCCGAATACAATCATCTCTTTGAATTTGGAAATCCAGTCCCATACATGCTCAATCCAGGTAAATCCATTGGCCCCATTTGGGACACTTACAGCATTAGGGATACCAGATTCAATCAAAGACAATGTGTCGATTTGTCCTTCTGTTATGATAATGCGGTTATCCCCAACACATTTATCCATACCAAATAATATAGGTTTAGCGTTCTTTTCACACCACTCTTTACTTGTTCCCTTAGTTATATTCCCAATATTTCTATATTTAATAAATACCAGTTTACCCTTATCATCCCTAAATGGAAATACCAGAACATTACGGTTGTCTTTTTTTGTTGTTATTTGATACATTTCTGTTATTTTCCGGTTTATTCCTCTTCCTTCCAAATAATGAATGGCTTGCTCAGTAGATATTATATCCTTGCGTTGCGGTAATGATTTATATATAACAGATTCATTATTGCCAAAATTTAATTTATAATTAAAGTCTCTTGCGAGTTCAACAAAATGACCTTGATGATTACATGTACTATAAAAACAACTAAATGTTCCCTTATTTAGATTCACACTAAATGTATTTTTTCGTCCGGAATTGCCACCCTTACAATAAGGGCATATTTCAAAATTTAATTCCAAACCTCCTTCGGTTTCTTTTTCAGTAGTTTTAGCATTTAAAAAACGGGCAAAGTCTTTTACATCCTGCTGATTAAAGATATAAGCCATAAACACTCCTCATTGATTTCTTAGCATTTCTCTCAGCCTTAATTCTTCCTGTGACAATACATTCTTGTTCGATACATTATCATCATCCAGATAATCCAAATAACCAGAATTAAAAAACGTACTTCCGTTTTTATAATGACACCATTCCGGCTTGCTGGATACGTACCTATCAATACAAGCTTTGACTTTATCGTACCCCAGCTTAAACAGCTCCCGTTTGGATTTTTTAGAAACAGCCGCTTTCCCCTTTTTATCTGGATAAAGTTTCCAAATGGATTCAAAAAAACTTTCAGCGTCCGCGTCAGCGGATGCATAATTGTTTTTTTCTTTACTATACTGATCTATACTGATCTGTGTTTCCAAAGTGGATCCACTCTGGATCCACTTTGGATCCATTTCTGCATTTTTATGTTCGATCTGTTTTTGAGCCGTATTTACGCCATTTGTAATATTCTTCAACTCACTATATAGCATACCTTGCGTAGGGTCTAATGTATAAGACTTGTTTTTTTTTATATATATGCAGGATCTTTCTTCTGTATATACAGATGCATTATACCTATCTTTTTGTATCTGGTTATTCATATTCCAATGCTTAATAACGCATACCCCACTTTCAAATGGTATAATAAAATGTTTCATTAACAATAATTTAAAGTCATCCTCACTGGCTCCAACAAACCGCATAATACGCTTAGGGCTACCCAAAAAACCATCGTCATCTGCCTCCATGCCTAAATGAAAATATAAACAACGCGCTGACATTGGCATGTCTAAAAAAGCATCACTATTTGTTATTGCTTTGGAAAACATTCTTCTTTCCGCCATTCCAAACGTGCTCCTTTTGTCTTTAATCTTTCAATTTCAGATTCTGGAATGTCCCATATCTTACCTATCTGGATTCCTTTAATATACTCCATTTTTATCCAACGTCTAACAGTCATATCACTTCTTTTTAGCGCCGCCGCCGCTTCGGTAATAGTCATTTAATCACCTCATTTTATTTATCATTCCTATATATTATATGACAACATATAAGTATATGCAACCATTCAACCATTAGAATTACATTAGAAAAAGCCGCCCCGGCGGCTTAGTATTTAAATTCTGGATATTCCTGTTTCCATATATCGATATGGTAAGTATTAACGTTTCCATAATTAGCGTCAAATATCTTTTTAACATCATACGCCAGATAATTGCTAGTATTCTTTAATCGTTTCCAACTTATAGACTTCCAGCTTATGCCGTTCAAATGAGCCACACGCTTCACGCTATACCATTCTTTTGATTCATCAAGTTCTGTTTTTAAGATTTCCTTTTCGGTTTGCAGGACAAAATTGTCCTGCTTCAACTGTTTTATTCGCTCATCTCGTAATGCTAATGTTTTTTGAGCTATAGTTAATGCTTGCGCCATTAATTCTTCATCTGTCATTTCTTCCTTAATTGGAATATACCCGCCAGTTTTACGGATTTGTGGGATAACTTCGGATGTAATCCATTTACGAAATATCTTTGCTTGTGGTTTATCAGAGCGAATAGTCACGTCATATAAACCGGATTCACTAATAATAATCGCATTTTGTTTCCCGCCAAGGGTATCAATCTGGCTTACATCCTTTTGATCGTCATCTAATCTATCTGCTGTCATCTTTGGATTACTTAACCCCAATATATTACACACATCTTTTAGTACAAACCAAGGTTCGCCATCTCTTTTAATAATTCGTATTTCTTCTGTATCGAAATTAAAAGCCCGCAATTCATTTCCCATTGCTATCCTCCTTATTCTTTTTTCTGTCTATATCAGCCTTGACTAAATCATTTAAATACTGGTTAACGCTGATCCGCGTCTTGTATGCTTCATCCCGTATATGGTGTTCATATTTGGTCTCGAACCTTGCTGGAACCTCTAACTTTATTGCATGGTCAATTCGCTCAATAGAATTATTGTTCGTTGTTACATATTTTTGTGTAAGTGTCTGATAATCGCTGTTTTCCGTAAACCCATATTTAATCATTTGTGCAAACCAATCAGTATATTGCATTTTAGATTCTAAAAAATCATGAAGTATGCGTCCAGATATAATCTGTTCGCCTTTTTCATTTTCATTAATTGGTATTAATTCATTCATCCTTGTTATCCTCCTTATTTTGCTTACTGGCAATGTCTTTACCTACGGCATAATTGATATACTGGTTGATGCTCATGTGCAAGTCGTATGCACGTTCTTTAATTGCTTGCTGGTATTCCGATTCAAATCGAACGCTAACAAGATAATATGTTTTCATGCGTTCACCTCCTATATTAATATTATATGCTTAATTGATACTAAATGATACTATGTAATATTATAATTACATTAGAAAAAGCGGCTTGCGCCGCTTAACTCCAATATTTTTTATACAGAAAAATCATAAGAGCTGTAAGGATTAAAATCCCGGCTACCCAAGCTAATCCGATCTTATGCGCCGTCTGAATTGCTATCTGGTACTGTTCTGTGGTCATGTTATTCACTCCTTTCCGTGCAACCGTCGGATGTCATATACTCGACGGCTTCTTTTAGCGTGTTAAAATGTTTTGAGCTGTGGCTTGCTATCGCCCAGTATGCCGGGCTTTTATCAGGATTGTGTAGGATTCCGCAACTATGACGGTCTTTTTTCTTACTTTCGTTCGTCCAGTATTGTTTGACCTCCGTATAACCGTTCTGAATTTTATTTGCCATTATTTACCCTCCCCTAACCATTGTTTAACCCATGCTATAAAATCTTTACTGGATGAGTATATAACCGATGTACCCCTGTAGACTACGATATATTTGTGGGCATTAACTCGGTTAACAAAGTATCCTTTGTCGAACGCTCGTTTTGTTGCGGCTTTGACTGTCATGTCTTTATCTCCCCATTCATTTATCTATTTATATCATATGCTAATTATAGCAATGTGATACATGGAATACATTAGAATGAGATTAATATTAGGTTAAGGATTTTTTATGCGTATGACACATGTTTTTTAGTCCATTGGACGTTTATATTACCCATGCTCACAGAATGCAACAGCGTGAATGCTGGCGCGTCATATGGCATTAAAATAAGCGGCTTGTGGGCCGCTGTTTAATTATGTGCTTGATATTTCAATACATCACCTAATGTTTTCATTACCGAGGTATCCTTGGGGATTTTATTAAATCACGAATGATATAAACATATCCATCATCGTAATCATCATTAGTATTGTCAAAAAAATACCCATCTTCATTCGCCAAAATCTGCAATTTATAATATGTCTTACGGCCTAACGGCCTATCGGTTATGAAATATTTATTTATTACTTTTTCCGCGCATAATGCTAGTGGAAAATGTTTTACATCTTTTCTTGAATATGCCCATTGCCGTATTTCTTCTCCTGTGGCATTCATGCCGTTACGGCATAATTGAATAAATTCATCTTGATATTCTGCATAATTTTTCATTGATAAATCCTCCTTATATTTGCCCCGCCGAATGGCGGGGTCTGTCGGTCAAACTTTTTTAGACGTTTTGTTATTGTTCCAGTCTGGTCAATGCTGATTGCGCTAATTTATAATCTTTATGGAATACTCCTACGCTGTAAGCTAAACTGTTAAGTGCCCAATAGTCAGCTCCGGTTATATCAATCTTGCGGGATTCCCACGCCTTGCTCATAATATGGGCGGCGGTGTCGTAACATGATTTCGCGCTGGTATTCATAACACCTTCGTTATAATGTTCCTTGGCGATATCCATAACGGATGCGATAATATTGCAGTTGTTAAGTGTATTTTTCATAATGAACCTCCCTAATTTTCAATATTCATACGCGTAAAACCGCGTTTTAACATCTCTTTATCCATAGCGGATTCGGTTTTGTACTTACGCAAATCTCCTCCTTGCTTACCCACAAAAATCAACCAATCGCCGTTATCATTTTTTGTTGCTACACGAGTTCCTAATACCCAATCGTGTATCTTGTAAACAATACGTTCTTTTTTGTCCATTTCATGACCTCCCTCACCCGCCCCCTTAATTTCAGGCTGTCGGCGTATGTACGGTCGTGGCGACGTTTCCCCAGCCTTTCGGCCTTGACGCGCTCGCGTTTGTATCTATTGTTATTATATGCTTATTATATCATTGTGATACATGGAATACATTAGAAATAGATTAAAGATTATTAAATTCACATTAAAAATAGTGTCAATTATGCAGTTAAAATCATTCATTGGACATTTACCTTACCCATATGCCTATGTGCGCTAAAACACCCCTTCAAATGCATTACAGGGGCACAATAAAAGCGCCGTCAGGCGCTAACTATATTCATCCAATATAAACTCGCTTAATTCGCGCCCCATATCCATAGGGATGCCTTTATCATTCAATGTATAAATCCATATGCATTTTTTGGCCGGATTAGTTCTTGATATTTGTTGTCTAGCTTGCCAACTTTCGGCAGAACCTTTCCGCATATCTGTGGGTATATCTTTAAGATAATGATTATCAAATCCCATGTATGATAATATTTGTCTCATGGATTTATTGTCGATCATCCTTTTCACCCCTCAACAAATAAGAATCGGTCACATCAAACATATCTGCCAGTATAGGAATGAACTGTGCACGGATAGGATGATCGCCGCGCTCATATTCAGCATATGCTGGACGGCAAACTCCAATAGCGTCGGCGCATTCCTGTTGAGTTTTACATGCTTTTATTCGCGAATAATACAAACGTTTAGCTATTCCTGAGCGTGGTAATGCTGGAGGTTTGATATATACATCCCTATCTGCTAAATCCTCCATGCCCACACTGAAAAAATCAGCCAAACGTTCAACCGTCTGAACAGTTGCACGGCCGCCTCCCTCCCAGCGCTTAATGTGCCGAATATAAGCACATTCGTAAAAGCAATCAATCGCAAGTTGATATTGGGTTAATCCAGCTTTTTCACGTTCACGTTTTAACCCCGGCAGTAAATATAAGTTTTTCACATATAACACCTCATAGATATTATATGATAAAAACATAACAAACGTTACTATAGTTTACATGCATATGGCATTTTTTAACGTCTAAAATACCTGCGTGGGCATTTACCTTACCCATGTATCCATCGTTTAAAATTCGGCTATTCCTGTGCATTGTGGGCACGGTTTAATGCGCATTTCTGCACTGGATATATCCACACCAGATCCCGTAAAATGTTTTCCTTCATTTCGATTGAAAATACGTCCGTATATTCTTGTGCAAAAATGTAATATGCGAGACTATCAATTCTTCTCTCGGTAACATTCTCTATCTCGTCAATGCAAGCCAGATAATCACTTATCTGGCTATCGTCATAGTCAATTAATAAATCAATATCGCTATCTTGTGTCTGTCCTCCACGCGCATATGAACCAAAAACCCCTAGCTTAATGATGCTAGGGTGTTTTTGAGCTGTTTCAACGATTCTTTCAAGCATTTGGTCATGTCCTCCCTAATCAATGACTGGCATACATTAAATGTTATCTTAAAATCAACGCCCATATAATTATGACTATTAATATTCCTGACACGGCGCATATCGGGCAACTGTACTGGTGCGTCGCTCTGTAGGTTCTTGTCGCATTCACAGATATTTGTTATTATCTGCGTGACTGCATATTTTTCGCACATGGAATCCCTTAATGATTCCCATGTGTCTATGCCGCTCATGATTGTTTTCAAATCGGCGATATATTTTTGAATCTGCCGGATGTTCTGTATATCTGTGTGGATTGATTGCTTCATTGATGATTGCCTCCCGTTTTTTTCTATCTAATACATCATATGAATATAATACTATAGTGATACATGGAATACATTAGAATATTATTAGAATTACTAAACATTTTTTTTTTTTATGAATATTATAAATTATAACACTAACAACACATAAGGAGACTAATCATGAGACAACTTAATGCAACAGATTACGCAAAATATGCACGATTTAATTCTACGGATAATCCATTTCCTAACGTGGCAACATATGTAACCACCGGAGATCAAAACGTATGGAAGAACGCAGGAATAGAAATGCAAGGAAACTGTCAAAATTTCCAATCCCCATACTATGATCTGCTTAGGCTTATTATGTGTGAAATGTTCAAACCTGTTAACGCTCAATGGCCTACAATAATGATGCCTACATTAGGAGATCCTCCAACGATAAATGATAAAGTTTGTTTGTTTACAGGTAATCCTTATCCCGCCAATACTGGCACTGGAATGTTGACTGGTTCTGTTTATGCCGCTAATAATACTGGATTACTTAGAATGATTGCAACTAATTCCGTTGCAGTTGCCAACTACCCAAAATGGGCGGAGGATTGTCTGCGGCATGAATTATATCACTGGTATTCTCAATACACTGGCGTACAAAATCAATTATCAGGTTCCGGCAATGAGTGGATGTCAAGTATATCTGGTATGCAAACTGTAGTAAATGAAAACGATGGAGAAATCTATGTTAAGCCTGATGGCACATATGGATTCAGATATAGACATTGGAATGATGCATCTAAAATTGATATATCAGGTACAGAAGAGGCAATACAACTTATGGGGCAATGGGGCGTTCAACTAACAAATGATATATTTAGTGCTTGGATTAATGGAAATATATTATCATTATATAAATCAAAATTACCGGCACATTTTATTAAATAATATGATGATTAAAAAAAAAGCGGGCATACGCCCGCTTTAATCATTGCCGTCCAATAATAGCTTTAAATAATATGCGGCTTTTTCTAAGTCCTTCCTATTTCCTTGTCCGTTCCTATCGTGATATACGCTCCTGCAAACGTATTTCACCACATTCCCAAGGCAAAAGTCTAATCCCCAGTCCATTATAACATCAATAGCTTCAATCGTGCCTATGTTATAATGCGCTGGATGTTCAATGTCTGAAATATCTTTAATCATATTTATACTTTGCGATTCGTTAAGCAATGTTTTTTTTACTGTATCCACAGATACAACTCCATCCTCTAAATACTGACTATATTGAGTATGTGAATCAACTATGGCATTAATAGCGCTTTGTTTCTCCTGAATATCGCTCCATAATTGTTGTATGTGTGTTATTTCCTGATCGTCCATATGCATAATCTCCTATGATATTATTATCGGTATTGGTGTTCCTGTTGGCGTAGGTGTACTTTTAATAATTGGTGTCGGCTCTGTAGGTTTCATTCCAGTTAGATCGGTTGTTTCTCCACATGCCGACAATACTATCAATCCAGTTATCAAAAATGCAATTAATTTTGTCATTCCGACCTCCTTAAAAATAATGAGCTATAATTAATGCAAGTAAAATATAACCGTCTGCCGTTATTGCGTGTCTGATAATTTTGAGTATTAAGTCTATGAAAATCCCCTCTTTTTTACACGTTTAAAGTCTTCAATGGCATAATATACTATACATGCAATTATCATACGTTAAATTGAATGTTTTATAGTAAACCATCACGAATATAAGCCATTTCTAATGTATCTAAATTATCCTTCAATCTTTGCTCGCGTATTTTATCTACATGATTAAAATTCTTAACTGATTTATATTTTGGGCAATATATTACCGCCGCTCTGAAACTTTGTTTTGCATTTGCGCACACAACCTATACATGTTAATGAATATTTCTCATATCCATGCCCATCACAGAAAAAGCAATTATCAATCTCATCGGTATTGTCAAATGGGCATTTATTTATATGGCATTCCAGTATTATTATCACCTTCCTAAAATGGCTTAAAAACGTTCGAACAAATATTAAAATCATTCATTTAATAAACGATAATGCTTTTCAGGCATAATGATACCTTGATGGTAAAATTCATGCTTAAATTGCCCGGCGCAATGGCCGGGCAGGAATTATTGTATCTCGTATAAATTTCCGTTTATATCTTTAACAAGTTTATTTGTTTTTCTGCAATCATGAATATATGAATGAGAACGACCGATATATTGACATGCCAGACTTATACTTCTAAATTCTAATTTTTCATTATTGTCAACATTTCTTAAAACAGTTTTAATTTGTGAACCATATAAATTATTTTTAAATCCATGCCGTATATTGTCACCAAGCGTTAACCATTCAAGGTTATCAATATTATTGTTTAATCTATTTCCATCTTTATGGTTAACCGTAATATCTGTATTAATTAAATCATCTAAAAAAGTTGTTGCAATAAGTCTAGCAACTAAAAAGTCTTTGCATTTACCTTCTTTCCATAAAGATACTCTATATCCAGTACCTAAACGCCCAGAATCTGGCTTAAATTTTAAAACTCTTTGCTTCCAGTGCCTTATACCATGCCGTTCAGTATAAGTTGTTTTATTTTGACATGTTCTAATTAGCCCCGCATCACTTGCTTCATATATTCCCTCATAGTTCGGTATATCCTTCCATTGCATAAATAATTCATCTCCTATAGTCTTTTATATATTATATGCTATAGGAGATGAAAAGGCAATACCTTTTTATCAGAAAGGCAGATCTAAATCATCTAACATATCTGGTACATTAGAATAACTGGCCGGATTTGAATTAATGACTGCCGGATTATTTGCCGCCGGTTTGTCTGCTGGGATCTGATAATTGCCTGATGTTATTTTCTCTACTGAACATGCGCGGAATGGCTTTGCTGACCATCGTGACGTACCGCTGGAATTTATATATTCTTCATTTCTGTAGATTAAGCCGTATTTCTTGCCGATTAAACTTTTTTCGTTCCAATCCCAAATATATCCGGGATTAGATTTTTCGAGAGATGTTATAAGTCCTTTAAAAAATCCAGTACTAGATCCATCTGTTATCTGACGATGTACTCCGCCGTTTGGCCATTGTGGCATTGGCCGGTTGTCGTTTTTAAATTGTCTGGTGAAAAAACCTGCATAATCGCCTTCCGCAATATCAATCTCCAGCACTAATTGATTTCTACCGGTGCTGGTTTTGCCTTCATGCGCACGTAGAACCCTTACAATGTAACCTCCTGCTGGGAGTTGCTCATATTCTCCCGTTAATGCTTGAATTGATTCCCAATCTTTAATTTTCTCCGTAAAAATCGCTCCTTTTATAATTTAATAAACTTTTGATCAATTAAATCAATAAATTCATGCATATTAAAAATCCTCAAGTGCTTTAATAACTTTAGTAATATCGTTATCTATCTCTGGTTCATCGAATGCACCCAACGGACTTTTGGCCGTATTGTCATTTGCTTGTGTTTCAAAAACATATTTGCCTTTATTACCCTTAGAGTATAAAACAGTTGTAAATTTACTTTCTACGACAATTTTGTCCAATTTGCGTCCGCTTGTTCTAACGTGTGTGAATTTATAACCGGATTCATCATAATCTGTTTGCGTATGTGCTGTAAATATAATTATTAAATCATCGCGCAATGTATTTGCTGTGGTAATTAATCCATAAATACTACTCGCCAGGTCTGACCATTTATCATAGTTTTTCTCGCTCATTCGTTTAAATTCATCATCCCACATTATAGTATTAATGGTGTCAACAACTATCGTTTTAATATCTGGTCTTTTATCTGATATGCCTTTAATGATAAATTCAATTTGTTTTGCATCACTACTTTTTATATAGTTTTTATTTTCCTGATTATATTGTTCTTTCCATCCTTTCCAGCTTAATCCTTTACGATCTGCATCTACGTAATAAGTAGTTTTTGGATCTAGGGTTCTCATTGACGTTGTTTTTCCACTGCCGCTACTGCCCATGATTAATAATGCCTTTGACATACTATATTGCCTCCTTATCCTCTCTCTCCATCCATTCAGAACATATCATTCGAATGATTGATGCAAGTGAGATGTTTCGCCGTTTTGCGGCCATTTTTAATCTTACATGTAAATCTTCTGCTACCCTAAAATTAAGGGTAACACCCTTTTTCATTATTACCACCTGCCTTTACTACTATTATATGCCAAAACGCTATCAATGTGATAGCGTTTTTATATTAATTTTTTTTAATCTATTTAATTCTCAAACTTATACCTGAATCATCCAATAATGCGCCGGGAATCGTTTCACCTCTCTTGAGTGCATTCAATAGCGCACGTTTGTCTGGACGTGGCTCCTGTGGAATTAGGTATTGTGCTGGTAATAGTTTCGTATCCACCATGACTGATGACGGATTACGTTGCGTATAAACCGTAAACAATGGCGTTTTTACTTTCTGAATATCCAGTACCATCATAGAACCGCACAATGAATTTTTCATTCGTTCGATATTGTTTTCTATCGTCTGCCGCCTTCCGGCTAAACGTTGTTCTTCCTGTTTTAACGCATCCGCATCGGCTGACAATGATTTGATAATTTTAGCATAATTTTCAGCCTTTTGTTCAAAACCATCAAACGTTGTTTCTATTTCTTGGAATAAATCCTGCGCGGCATCCGCCGCGTCAGGATCATCCATCAAATCATAAAGCTGTTTTAGTTTGCCGGTTAATTCATATAATGTACTCAATCATCATCCTCCGTATAATCTTCATCCTCCAGACCTTCGTCGTTTTCGCATGTAAGGAAACAATCCAATGCACAATATTCGCACAATGTATATTCTGCTGTATCAAAGTATCTATCACCGATATGAATTCCCGCTCCGCAAAAATCGCAAAACATAATCGGCCTATCAGGCTTATATTTGCCAAGGAACCCGTCACGTTCCATTTTTTCAATATCAGGATGGGTTAATGATGTCATATTAATTATCCTCCTTTATATTATACTTACGATTAAATTCTTTTTCTATAGCTTCCTCATCGTAATGCATATCACGCAACTGTGCGTCTATTGCGTCAAGATGTTGCGTTATCGTCTCTAGCGTGGATCTGATTTCCTCATTGTAATGCCTTATTGCTACAATCTCGTTCCATGCGCTATCGGCCATTTTGTAGGCTATGCCTGCCATTTTGTACGCGCTGGCAATCATATCGCCCTCTGCATTGTACTGGTTGATTACTTTTTGCAAGTTATCCATTTTTTTACCTCCCTGATTTATCTTTCTAATATATTATATGTTCATCACACTATATGTGATACATGGAATACATTAGAATATCATTAGAAAACATTCGAAACTATTATGCAGATACATTATCATGCGTGACGCATAGTTTATACATAATGTGGATTTAAAAATATTAGAACAAATCCGACAATAATGAGCATAAAACACACAATAAACATTATACCAAAAAAGATACCGACAATCGTAAAAAATAATATCCTGTTGTTATCAATCCAATCATTTAAGTTCCAGTTGCTATCTTTTAATCTTGGATGGATCAATTTGAAAGCCAATCCGAATGCCAAATAATACGCCAAACCTATGCCGGATAAAATTATTCCTGCTATTTGCACTTGAACCTCCTTGAAAACATTGTTGTTATTTTGAAAATTGTATGTGTTTTATTGTTGTCAACTTGAAAATAATAGTTATCACATTAATAATGTTTTCGAATGTTTTCACGTGATTTCAAATTAGTAACTTAAAATCGTTCAAATACATACTGATATCTTCAAATGTTCAACAAAGTATTTTATTTATTTCTATTACTTATAATAATTTGTATTTCAGCATAATTTCGAACAATTCTTCACTTATATTTCAAATATAATTATGCGGTTGAGTTATCCCTCATCCGCATAATCAATTAAACCATCTTTATATTTTTTAATAACCTCACCCACAACTGACTTACTTAATCCAAATGCTTGCGCCGTGGATCTTATTGACGAATTTTGTCTATATAATCTTATGATTTTAGCGTTTCGTTCTTCAATATTTTCTGTCCGTCCGGGTATTTTTTCATCTTCACTATTTAAAAAATCTTCGCTTTTGCTGTCCGTCCGTCCGTCCGTCCTGCTGTCCGTCTGTCCGTCCTGTACGGATTCAAGCCATTCTTCACTATCCGGTGTCCTGTCGCTGTCTTGAATTTTTTCATTACCGGACAGTATAACGTCCGGTATATCATTTGTCGAATTGACGAATTTATTTTTAATGAATGGAATTATATTACTGGATAAACTCCATCCATTAATTATATTATCGTTAACATCGTTGTCCTGTTGTAGACGATTAATGATTCCAGCAACCCTATTTCTAATGCCGTCTGGATTGATATAATATCCTTTACCTCGTATAAAGTCCCCATTATATTTGAGATATAAATCACCCGGAGCGCCAAGTTTTTCAGCTTGCCGATATCCATTCCCTAATATAATCTGAGATTCCTTATCTGTGCCAACCTTTAAGCATATTTTACACTGAAAATTACATGTAATAGTCTTGTCAATGGCGTTACCGTCTGGACGTTGTGATGCCAATACGATAAGAAAATTAAGTCCACGCGATATACGCGCCGCCTTTACAAGAACTTCATTTATTTCCGGATAATCATTTATAATTGTATCTATTTCATCAATAACCAGCATAAATGGAACAAAATTAGTCAATGAATCCTTTGCCATTACATCCTGACGGCGTTTCATTTCTTTCATAATAAATTCAATGGCTGATGGAATATCATTTTCATCTTGTATATTTCTAACTAAATGCGGCAAATCATTCATGAGATTCATTTCATGTTTGACTACATCAATAAGCATGATCTGTAAATCATCAGGGTTATTTTTGTATGCCAATGACATTATCATCGTATGCAACCATGATGTTTTACCGCTACCAGAGCCACCACCTATAATTAAATGCGCTTTTTTGAATACATCAATATTTATAGGCAATCCGTTTGTATCAATGCCTACAGGAATCAATAAAGGATTATTCATAAATACTTTATCATCCAGTAATAATTGAAAATCTATTATCTGTGATTTATTCACAGGCTTATTGACATATAAAACCAATTTACCGTTTTCGTTTTCACCAAAACTGACACGCCCAACATCCTGCTTCAATACAAGTGCTATTTCCTTTACACGATTCTCTACCTGATCAACCCTACATCCTCTATCAATGTCAATATAATATTTCCATGCTGAATTACATTCACGAACTCCTACTGCTCTTGCAGGAACATTATAATCCTGAAAAACGCCCTGTATGGAGCGCATTTCAGGATTAACCGTTATCGTTTGTCTTGCTGGACTAGAAATAATCCTCGTCGGCGGTTCTGCCGTCCGGGAATCTATAAAATTGCGCTGATTGTTGCCTACGCGGGATGTTGCCATTTGTCGCTGTCCGGCTAAGACTTGGCGGATGCCGCCTTGCCGATACCGGGCGTACGCCGCGACGACCTGCGAACGCCCGCGAAAAAAAGGTATTATAAGCGGAATAGCTGCAATCAAAATGGTTATCCATACATCTACAAACTTTATTGCAGTGCTGGAAATGTAATACGCAATCATTCCAAATCTTGCCGGATTAAAGCATGACATAATTACAGATATACATAAAATACATAATCCTACATATCCAAATCTATAAGGGTGCCACTTGTGCGATAATTGCATGTAGATGCCATATACCATCAATGCGCATAAGCCATATTTGGCCGCTCCCATTAAGCTATTTATTATAGAATATGCCATTTTAACCCATATGGCGTCACTATTCTGACCATAAATACATAATATGGCAATTACGCCCATGCCGCCTACTATTAAAGCTTTATTAAGTAATCCTCCTTCATCGTAGGGATCATTTCCGTTCGTTCCTACTCACCTTCCCATCAAAAAGCTTAAACAATCCATATTCCGTTAAGCTCATATTCAATTCTTTAGCTTTTGTTTCTAATTCCTGCCGTTCCGGTTGTGTAAGTCTAATTCGTAAAAACTCAGATGCCAATTCTTTCGTCTTTTCCAACCCATAGAACGACAATAAATAATCTGGTACTGGTGTCCCGCCTAGCTTAGATGGATGACTGCCAGAATATTCTTTAAAGTCTTTTTCTGTCAGATTGCGCATAGGCTGTATATCTACAAATACCAATCGCCCCACTCCATACCTGGTTTTTCCCAGTAATTCAATAACATAGCGGCTAGGTTGTGACCCAACCGCCCACATATTAGCAATCTGCAATGCCATCATCTTCTCCTAGTTCTTCTTTGGCAATTTGAATCGCACATCTATATGCCCTCGCTATTGCACTGTAGTAATGTTTTGTTCTTTCCCCGGCATATTTTTCAACATTCCGTTCTTGCTTTACCGCCATTTCTTCCAATCTTTTTAACAGATTGTTCATTTTCAATCCTCCTTATATATTTTTTTTATTATTGCCATATATTTTAATATTTTAAGCAATGATTTAATGTCATTCATAATGTCACCTCCAAATGTTTTAATCCATGTAATGCATGTTGTTTATTACACTTCTTCCATAATTTCATCAAACGGATGATATTCATGTTTAGATAATACTTGAAACATATTTGCCTGTGTATTTATTTGTTGCTGGCACACCGTCAGTGCATTTATCATGTTGGTTATTGCATTATATTTCGAATGCTGATGAGTGGTAAAACCTTCATCGCGTTCGCCCCATGCTTGCGCTTTAATCAGTGCAAATCTTGCGTTAATCAAATCCTCGGTAATATCTTTAACTGTACCAATTACAAAATTGTAATGTTCTTCTTTATTAAATATAGACATAAACTAAACCTCCAAGTTGAATTGTTCTCTTATTAATGCAGGAACGTGATACCATTCCCAGACGGGATATATATTATTCCCTTTCACGTATCTATTATACATTGCATACATCTTTATCACTGGTATTTTTTTAGATATGTCAAGAATCTGTTGTGGTGAATCTTCAAACATTAATTCAATATTGTATTGTTTAATAGCATTTAATTTATTTCCATTTGCAACAATCAAATTGTGATAATGAATATTATTACGTGTAAACCATTGTTTGTTAACATCATTATCATTTGTAATTATAAATATCTTATGTCCTTTAGCTATTAATCTATCTATAACATCGTTGGAATCTATTTTAGACGGCCAACTATTATATAAATCACTTGTTATTTTCCAGAACATTTCTTCCGTCCCTTTTGGAGCGTTGTACATTTCATCTAAATTATACAAATCTTCCTGCGGGTATTCCGCCGGAACGTTAAAAGTATGACAAAAATTTAAAAAATATTTTTTAGTAAACTTCTCCATTTTCGTTAGTGTTCCGTCTTTATCAACTCCTATATTCATTTCAATCTCCTTATTTTATTGCCGGACATTTCGACTATCCGGCATATCCGCGCCCGCGCTTGCTTTTATTGTGGCTCCCGTATGGCCGATAGAGACAGCCAGCATTTAATTTAGTTCACAAAATCTTGCGATTTCTTCCAACGTGCCATATTCGGCTAGTATACTTGCTATAGCATAATTTGTCTTTATATGCCCTTCAATGTAAGAACATATCGGCTTGGTTGTATTTTTCCAAATATTATATTGCTCATCCCATTCCGGACATTCTGCAATAGATTCATACTCTAATGATTTGTCTACACATATTTGTCTTAAAAAAACTATGTTCCACATCTCGTATTTCTATTAGTCGTTTTAGCTCGTTCATTTTATACCATTCCTTTATAAGATTATCCTGTAAAGCTGAATCAGCATGTCGCCTATATGCACTGGTCAGGCGTGACCGATTAAATTTTTCTACCCCATCAGCGCTCGGCAGTAGTGGAGTATCTTTATCCTTTAATATATTATATGTCGGATGTATTCCAAGTGATACATATTTTATTAATTTTATTTTATTGCAAGTGGCTTATTCATCCGTTTGCGCATATGCTAACATTTCGTTTAAATCTTTAATTAACTGTTCCTTGGCGATTTTCAACCATGCGTCCATTTTAGATTTTTTTGTTTCCTTGAATTGCCTAGCGGCCATTTCGTAATACTGGCTAAATCCCCAAGGCCGCGCTATGGCCGTATTAAAGTAAATATTGTTTATATCTCCAAAACTATCAATCATATTTTGCATTTCAAATACCCTGCTCAAATGAAAACCCTTGTGCGTACAGGTTATTGAAAATTGCTTAACCTGTTGGATTGCTTCTTTAATTCTTTCTGGATTATACATTTTTGTTCCTCCCGTTTTTTTTCTTATACTGTATTATATGCATATCTTAACATGGTGATACATGGAATACATTAGAAATAGATTAATTTTATATAAAAAAATAGGCCAGTATTTAATCTGGCCTATTTCCATGCTTCCCTTATTAAAGGCAAGAATGTATTAATAAAAACCTGATAACCTGCATACCAGAACAAACTTATAACTACATATCTGAATAAAACGGCCATCCATCCAACACGCCCACGAATTACCCATGCCCCTCCTTTATCTCGTTTTGCCGTATTGCAGGCTATGCAACTGGTAGTTAGATTGGATAGGCTATTTATGCCGTCTTTCTTCCAGCGATATTTCCAGCGGAGCCAGCGTGAATGCCTAACACGCGCCACGGCATTAATATGATCAATGGCTATTTTATGTTTGTCGAATAAAAGTTTACCGCAATAATGACAATAAAATATATTTAGCCCCAACATACCATGATGATGCTTAAAATATTCATACCGGCAGTTATCTGCCCTCATATATTTGTTATTCAATGTCAATATCCCTTTCTGACACAATTAAACGTTTGCCCAATGGTTTTAGAATCTTTTCGCAAGTGTCTAAGCACGGCGATACATCGCGTTTAACAATCCTATACACAGTGGAGGGGCTAATCCCTGCCGGTTCAGATATATCACGCATAGTACAATGACTTAATGTAATGCCTAAAAATTCATAAAAATCCATATTTTCACCCCATATATTATTATAGTATTAATATTCCATTTATGCAACAAAAAAAAGATGAAACATTTTAGTTTCATCCTCCAAAATATCATTGATACTCTTTTTTTATTTTTTCAAACGCTCTTTTGCGTAAATTAGTTATGTTAGCCCTTGTGCATCCTTTTATTTTGGCGATTTCCGCATCTGACAATCCATCATAAATTGACATTCTTATAATTTCAGCCGTTTTTTCTGGCAATGATTTTAAAATTTCATTTACAATCATATTATTAGACCATGCGTATTCCGTTTCTTTTTCATCTGCTATATAATCGAATATAGATGTTTCACTTGTGTTGTCGTTTGCTGGAATATATTCTGGTATTGCCTTAACGCGTTTCTGTTCTTTACGCATATATGCCGTAACTGTATTATTAATAATCATTGTCGCGTACGTTGAAAAAGCAACTGCCTTGTCAAAATCAAATGTTTTTGCCGCCCTAAAAAGCCCCATACATCCATCTTGGAATAAATCTTCATATGCACTATTATCTGCACGATATCCGCGTTCTGATAATATTTTACACACAAGCCGTTGATTGTATTCAATAAACTTATTCATTGCATCTTTATTCCCTGAACGTCCAGCCTTTAATAATGCCATATTTTCACTTGCTGGCAAGCTCTTAGATAATGTATTCGTCATTTTAATCTCTCCCAGTTTATTTTATTTGGCCGGGCATTTTACCGTCCCGGCTCGGTTATACTTTATTTTACCAATCCTTATAAACTATATTATCTAAATCTAATATCCTATTCATTTTAGACATTTTTTTAATTGAAAATTTTATTGCCGATTCTTCGCTTTTATAATGGCCAATATTGAACCAGTAGCTATCGCCGCCATATGACATTCCATCATTTAATACTGCCGTTGCTATCCAGCTCCCATCCGTGCCATTTTTAAATATTTCCACTTCGCAACTTCCGTCGATTGAATTAATCTTTTTCATTTTTTTGCCTCCCATTTTTTTCTTATACTGTATTATATGAATACTATACCATTGTGATACATAGAATACATTAAAATTAGGTTAAGAAATACATGGAATACATTAGAATACAATTAAAACAAAAGGCGCTCATATGAGCGCCCAAACACGGAAGAAAGAAAATTAGGGAGGCACTAGCCGCAAACCAGTACACTATAATATTATTCTTTATCTGGATTTATGATACACGCAATTTTTTTTATCGCACGTCCACGTGCTCGGCATACTGTGCTACGCTTCATATTTAACAGTTCTCCGATTTCTTTATCTCTAATTCCTTCTATATAATACATTTTTAAAATTCTTTGTTCGCGTTCATTTATCATGGATAGCATTCCAGGAGCCATTATTTCAGCAATCCATTTATCTTCTGTTTGTTTTGTATCTTCGATGATATCAAATACAGAATCCGAATCTTGATCAAATTCACGCATATTTCCCAATGCCGTAAATTCATCAACCTCATGTCTTTGCTTTCGCTCAGACCGCATAAAAATACGGATGCCGTTTTCAACAACTATTCCTGCATACGTTGAGAATGGCAATCCTTTGCTTGGATTAAATTTGTCTATAGCATTTAACAATGCTATTACACATGTTTGAAAAATATCCTCATAGTTATTGTGAGATTGCTTATAGCCAAATTTCGATACTATTCTGACTATTAATCTTAGGTTATGTTCCACAAGTTTATCCCTTGCAGTTTTATCACCGGATTGAGCTTTTTCAAGTAATTCTGCCGTTTCTTCTATAGTAAGTGCTGGTAATAATGTCAAGTCAACCCCTTCTCTGTGTATTTTCCTGTCCTATTTTTGTCATTTGTAAGAATGAGAATACTTAAGATATTCCCAATTATAATATTATTATACCATAATAAATATTTAAAACAATTAAATGTAATAATATTACTTTGTTTTATTTGTGATTACATTGTTTATTAATAAAAATGCCGCCCAGGAGGACGGCAATATAGGCTCGCAGATTGGGCCATTAGAATTGTGTAGGCAAGCCTACATTTACATAATATTCATATATCTGCATATTGGTTCAATTTATTTATTACTATTATTTTACTTTTTGACCTATTGCGTCAAGTTTTATCTGTAAGCCTTTAATCAAAACTTGCTCATCCCGTGTGAATGCATATCGTTTACTTTGCTCAACAAACATGTTAGCATGTTGATACTCCGATTTAGCAATAACGCGATTGCCTTTATTTTGATAATTTTCGCAATCCTCCATCTCATGTTCAATTACCAGTATAAAATCAGATACCTGTTTGCGTCCTATCAATATTGGTTCTGGAATAGGCTCATATTGTAGTTTTGCAATTTGTTGTATATCGTTATCTCCACAAAGTTTATCTTGAACTACATATAAAGCGGCTAATAGTTGCGTATTTGCCTTTGTAGGCTCATCCTGTAACGTCAATGTTATCTGATTCTTAACTGCCATAATCCAATCTTCGGCAGAAAACAATTATTTTCTACCCCCTAAACATAGATATACCATATGAAATAGCTAGTAATAATGATATTACTAAAATAACTACAAGCAAAAAAGCATAATTGCTTAAATACAACTGATCTATATATGCCGCCGGAGCGGTTAATGTATTATTCATTGTTATCCCTTTCAAAAAAAACCGCCAGATATTAAATCGGCGGGTTATCTTTGTAAAGTCGTTTTATTTTTTTGATATATTTCTGTTCTATTTCTGGTTGAATACTTACTATTGTGGGATAATCCCATTCCATTCCATTCAGTGCTGTTGCCATATCGGATATAGTTATTAACTCGCCTGCAACATCTTTTATTATCTTTGAAACAAACCCATAATCAGTAACATCGCCATCATCAATAAGCTGTTTGCCTATAAAACCGTACTCGTTAAGCGTGTTTTTTTCCCAGGCAATGTATTCATTCCAGACAGCTTGTAAGGCCAACCATTTACTATTAGGACTTGCAAGGGTTAGCTTCTCCTTTTTAATCAAAGAATCTATAGGATTAATATTAATCGGCGGATATTCCTGCAATATCTGATTATACATGACAATAACATATTTTTTTAGATTGCGTTTAGTGTTGGATTCAGTTATGTACTGGTATTGATGGAGTTCAGTAAATCCCTGTAATGCTAAAAACATAAAAAAATCACGCGAACTAGAATGAAATGCCAATGCTGATGTAAGTCTTTCATCAACCTTCAACAACAATTCTAGGCTCATAAGCCTATCTCATTCCTGCCCCGGTTCCCGGTACGCCTCTTTTAAGCTCATTGGTTGTATCCGCCTTGGCTTCCGTACGCGTGTCTAATGCGGATCGCGCTTCATTAACACCGCGTAAATAGTTTTCATTTGCAATTCTTTCTTGCTCAATACGTTTGGCTTCTGCTCGACGCATCGTCTCTTCCATAGCTTCTGCCTCTGCGTCCATTTCCATACGTGGGATGTCTGCTCTCATTTCGTTTGACGGCGTTGTTCTTGCCTCGGCGTATCCTTTTATAAATCTACCTGTACGTTTGCTTCTTCGTGGCATTCTACGCGCCATTTCCATATCTGTATCAGTTTCATATTCCTGACCATCAGCGCGATATTCCATTTCTTGACGGGTAGTTTCTGTTGCGGTTCTACGTGCTTCATCTCTTGCAACCTCACGCGCTTCTGCACGTATTTCATCTACGTTAACATTTGCGTCAGCTTCATATTCTGAACGATAACCACGCCGTCCGCGTCCAGTTCCAGGAACTCCACGCTTCATTTTTGAAGGTTCATGATATTCTTGCCCGTCATTTCTATATTCATTATAATCATCACGATATTCATATTCATTATAATCTTGTCTGGTGCCGGTTCCGGGAACCCCCCTGCGCATCATGCTGTCATCACGATATTCGTATTCGTTTCTACGTGGCGCTGTGCCAGGTACTCCGCGTTTCATCGCGTCAGATTCATATTCGTATTCATTGTATTGTCTGGTACCTGTCCCCGGTACGCCTTTGCGATTATAGGAATTATAGGCATTTTCCATGAGCTGAGGTAGCGGCCCGGGGAATATTTGTGACCAAGGATTGCTATATTGACTGCCGCTAGTTTGAAAACCTATAGGTTGCTTAGTATCTCCACCTATAAATTTTTGCATAACTTCTTTTAATCCGACATCTTTCGCTTCACAAAGTAAATTCAATATTTCTGTAAACACAGTGGCAGTTGATAAATTTGCAATAGCCTGAGCATCACGCATCTCCATTTTGCCACCTGAATCTAACTTAGTTGAATATTCTGTAAGTTCGCTTTCTAATTGTTTTATCAATTTTTTCAGACTTTCTATCGCTAAAACCTTCTTTCGCACATATAATAGTACATAGGCAGACGCGGGATCGATACCGTTGGGCGTTACCTCAAGCGCCCATGTCCGCTATTATTATTGAGGGTGAAATCGAGAGGGGATTTATTTAAGAATATCATTAGGTGAATATCATTCATTTGAAGATGCTGTTAACGCACGTCGCAATGGTGAAAAATTATATTGGAATAAATAATGTTTAAATATTAGCGGGGTTAAGATAACCCCGCTTTTTATTACCAATTACGCCAAGGATGCACTGGAATATTCCCGTCATGACATCCACAACGCGGAAAATTTGCAACAACAAAGACACCATTATTTGTGCTTCGACCAGGGATTCTTACTAGATCACCACATGAACGCGGACTGCTAACCCATGCAAATAAGTTAGCACCGAATGCAGTATTTACGTTTTCACAACGGAGACCCACTAAAATCCAGATCTCGCGATCGATCAGTTGTTCGCATTCAAAGACCAATATTTCAATAGTTACACTGGCATCATTTAATGTTGTATTGCTAACAACTCTAAATTCAAAATGCCGTTTAGGTTTACAATCATCCTTGCATTCATCGTGCCCGTCAAATCCTGCAACTGACAAATCTTGCGGCGCAAGTTCAGGAAAAAAGCTTAAATCAGCACGCAATAATCCATCCCTTGTAAACATGTGAGAATTTTGCCGAATAACTGCTTCAATATTTGCCGTCGAAAAACCAAATGTATTCATATTGCCTTGTTTTATTAGCAAATACGCCGGAAAATTTCCGCTTGTAATATTAATAGAATCTGAGGGTATCTCAATAATAAAATTGCGATTTTGACGATATTTATCGGCATCACCAATAAGGAATACTGCATTGTCAACTCCGGCTAATTGCACTACACGTTCTATTGTAATTACACGCGGTGATTCGCAAACAATCGGGTAGCGGTGCGAATTTGTACTGCATAACGCATTTGGCCCGCACTCACATGTTCTACCAAGTCTACTATTACCGGCATTAAAACCACAACTAATTAAACGTTGTACGTTTTCTGCCGCCCTAACTGGAAAAAATCCATCTATCATTTATTAAAACTCTCCTTAATTTATAATTAAGCGGAGAGCATAGACCCCCGGTAGGTCTAATTTCTCAACGCTTATGTCAAATCACACCCGGAATGTGATTAAACATCATATTAACAATAACCATACCCAGGCGAGTTATGCCCATCTCCATAGCAATATTGATTTACAGGAGCATATGGAGTGCCATAAAACGGGGTGTAACTCGGTCTCGGGACTTTCATACGCTCTTTAGCAAGTTCTTCTTTTAACATATCAATCTCTGAACGGTTAAGCCTATCTTCAATTTTACGGAAACCTTCCTGTTGCGCAAATAGAAGTTCCTTAGTGTTTTGAAGGGATATAATTGCCTGGTCTTTAAATCCCATCCCGGCATCATAACGTACCTGATCCGTCAAACGCGCCTGATCGTAGAATCCTTTATCTGTGGCCGTGCGATTTTCATAAAAATAACGCGCATTATCCATTGACTGTGTATAAGCATTGTCTTTTATTTCTGTGCGCGTTTGGGCAAATTCGCGCATAAGATCTCTTTCCAAATCCCACATATGCCCGGTTGCGTTAAAATTGCAAGGATCGCAACAGTTATTATTACATCCTTTTTGTTGATTATTCATTGCACCAACAGCTAATGCCGGTGCTAACGCATTCATAGGATTATCACTGTATTCTTTATGGCGTGGTTCGTCCCGCCGCCATATGAGGATCAATGCGAAAAATCAAATATTATATGTAGTTTTTTATCTACATCCTATCTTTTCAGAACACTTGACATTTTAAAAGCATGCGTTATAATGGTACATATAACTATTAAAAAGGAGTTGTTATATGCATCCATATGCGCAAGATATTACAGGAAATAAATACGGTCGATGGACTGTTTTATCATATTCACATAGCAAGGGAAATGGGCGAACATACTATGATTGCCAATGTGATTGCGGTACATTAAAAACTGTTGCAAGATTGTCTTTAGTTAACGGCAAATCACAATCGTGCGGATGTTTGCATCTCGAACGCGTAACAAAACACAAAGAACGAGATAAAAAATTATATAGCATATGGCATAATTTTATAGATCGTTGCTATCGCACAAAAAATCCATTTTATCAATATTATGGCGGACGCGGAATAACAGTTTGTGATGAATGGAGACAAGATTATTCCACTTTTCACAAATGGGCATTCGAACATGGTTATAAACATGGGTTAAGTATAGACCGCATTGATAATAATTTAGGATATACTCCAGATAATTGCAAATTTTCTACTAATTTAGAACAAATGCAAAATAGAAGATCTACACTTAAAATAACATATAATAATGAAACCAAAACAATGTTTGAATGGGCAAATATTGTTGGTATATCATACTATGCAATCCGCGAAAGAATAAAAAGAGGATGGTGTGCTGAACAAGCATTGACCATTCCATCAAACCGTACTAATCGTATTAATCGCATTAATTTACGTCAAGTTAGGGTTCGGCCTATATCATAGTCTACAGCATTACCTGTTTAGACCCGGCGCGCTCGTGTCGGGTTTATTAGTATCCATCTTCACCCGTTAGGCTCTGCTCTTTCTAAGGTACTTTTACTGGATTCTCTTAGCTTAGATCAGGATTACCTTGTGTTTTTACCATTTAGGTTCCCCTGAGTTCACGCCGTTTTCTGTAAAAATTTCTATTTACAGTCACATTTTTTACATGATTACAATTGCAAAGATCCACATACCAGACCACCAACCGTTGCGATCATCTCCTTGACCTCCGGTTGCTGTCAACACATTTGGCAATCCTCCGGTATTTTCATACACCATTCGACAAAATCACTTCCTTAAATGTTATTTTTATAACAAGTCAACTAAAGTTGACATATTATCGCTATCTTGCATATAATAGATATGTCCGGTTTAACTCTCCCGTTTTTCGGATCTCCTTATCTGGCCGCTTGTTCTGCAAAACAGGCGGTCAGCTTTCTTTATAGTACTTAGGATCTGAACCTTCAAATTTCTTGCGGAGACGCTCAAATTCTTTACGTTCTTCATCATTTTCATCAGACGATTCTTGTTTCTGCTGGCTTTGCTTTTGCGATTCCTTATCCTTCATTTCTTTTTTCTCAAAATCTTCTAATGCTTTAATATCCTTATCCTCAATCATATCCTGAACCATCTTGCGTTTTTGTGCTGGCAATGATGCAATCCCTGCAATAAGACTAGACAATCCAAATATTGCTAAAGTTTTTACCAGCGTTTCAGGTATTCCGCCCTCCATTATTCAACCTCCAGTGCTTTTGTTCTGCGTTCAACTACTTTCCAGCACAAATGTTTTACTGCATTCTCTATGTACAAATCTTGATTGGCAGGATAATCCATCATAAATGAATGTTCATAGCAATCCAGAACAATCAAAGGATACATATTGATAATCAATCCGCAATCATGCGTATCTAATAAAATATTTTGTAGACTACAAGTCTTTTGTTCATATGAAGCTATACACCATCCACGGGAGGATTTTCCACAAGCGATAAAATCATCTTGCCATTCTTCTAAACCGCCAAAACAATCTTTAGCCAGTCTATCGAAACATTCTCCAGGTTTTTCATTTTCTCGGCATAAATTTCTAAAGAATAACTCATGCAGTAATACGCTACTTAAATTATACGATAATTCTGCCTTCAAACCACGATAATAGGAATAATTCTTATTTGCATTGTCATAGTCTGGATTGCTAGATAGTTTAGCTAATATTTCATTCACCTTATTGGCATATCCTGCATAGAGCTTTTTATGAGCCTGAAATGCCTTTTCACTAACCAAACTTGTATTATATACAAAATCAATCATATCTATTTTCATTTTTTATCACTTATAAAGAATTTCAATACGGCTCCAATGTTGCCAGTTTCTTTTAATATTTGTTCTGCGTGTGGTATTATTTGGTCTGGCGATTTTTGTTTGAATGATTGCCATATTTGGTTATCTTTTAATGCTGAATCCCATCCTTTAGCTCTGGCTATTTGTTCTAGCCCTGCCATTACTGCCGCGACGGATTTTTCTGACTGGCCTATCTTCATAGCTTGATTCATTACCGTCCCTGCGTCCGGCATCTTTCCGCTGATCCATTTCCACACGCTTTGCAATAACGTCTGTGGTAACGCCACTGCTTATCATCTCCCGTATTTCGTAAACTAAATCTTCCAAATCACTTAATTTAGTCTGCATATCTTCAATTCGTGGCGTTAATAAATCAGGCTCTTTTTCTTTTGCCTGTTCTGCCGGTTGCTCTGATTCTACTTTTTTATATATTTCCTTATATGTAATCGGAATATTTGCATCAAAACGTTTAACGTAAAACGCGCCATGCTCTTGATCATAAAAATATTGTTTATTGCCAGTCCAATCTGGCGCATAATTCCAGGCATCTTCCTCTGATTTAACTAATATAAATGGACTGGATTGTTGAACTGGCGGTGATTCATATGTAGAATTAACTGGCGTATTATATGTAGGCATCGTGTATGGCTCTTGTGGTTTTTGCATTAAACCAGCATAACGTTGTTCTATTTCTTTAAGCCTTTCTTCAATCCTTTGAATATACGGCGGTTGTGTGTACATTGGTTGATATGGGTATGGTGGCGGTGGATATCCGCCGCCGTAATAATTACTCATGGTAATCACCTGAAAATAGCTTAACAAATAAAAAATGACGTGTCACTGGTTTTTATGCCAATAACGCGTCATTTTTATGCCTAACTTACGCCATTTATTTTGTTTCTAATATTTGCCACTCTACGCTGTAATGTCCTGCAAGACATACATAGCTCATCGGCATATTGTTTTAATTTCCATTCGTTCCCGTATTGACGGTATACATCAATTATTGTCATTTCTTCCCTCGTAAATCCACACGTATCTATTAACTGCGTCCATTCGGCAGGATATAGATCTATGATTTTCATTTGTCCGTCCTAACTCTTGATTTATCTATCTTTATCTGATTTGCGTTTTTACAAACATTCTAATACGGGCATTTGTGGAATCTCAGCATTAGGTGCTATCTTTATTAATACACGCTGTAATTCTAATATATATTTTTGCAAAATCTTAGAATCTTTTTCATATAAACTCAATTTATTTTCAAGCATAACAATTTTTGATTCACACTTGCTTGATAAATCTTGCCATGCTTGAATCCTGTCATCTATATTCTTATTTCTGGCTTCGCTTTTCTTATTGCTTTGATTGACCCATAAAGTAATAAATCCAGTTAATACACCACTGGTAATTATACCACCAATGGATGTTCCTATAAAATCAAGCACTTTATTCATCGCTTTCTATTATATTATATTATGTCTCAAAATGCTTAACTTTAACCTCCATGTAAAAATTATAAATAAACAAATTGATAGTGCCAAGCTTACAAATGTTCTGTTCCAAAAGACTGACAAATTCATAAAAACAAATATAAGTTTACCCAATATAATTAAAAAATGAATGATTTCATTAATTATTAAAAGAAAATTATCCTGATTTTTTGTTACTATTAATAGCAACGCAATACCAACCGCAAAACCACTGGTGGCCGCAAAATAGAAACCAAACAAACCAGGGATAATATTTTGTGTCATAAGCATAAAGACATATCGTAAATATGCAGTATAAACTATAGCTGTAAATGCATATATACAATACATAAACTGTTCATTTAATTTCTTAATGGATTTAAGATATTCAGACATTTCTTTAAACCACATCATATGCGTTGAACAAAATCTAATGAAATCCAGCCAGCGCCACTTTTCAGCCAACCCCAGCCTTTATTAGATCCTTGCCCCTGTTTACAATCAAGAATTGTATAATTGCCTTTATCTTTAATAACGTCTACTATTGCATAATTTGTTCCTGGCCCGGAACGTATATTAAGAGTATCAGAATCAATTTTAACTAAACCATATTGTTCTACTGGTAAATTATTATTATTTCCAAGCTTTGCATTTACTAATCGTGCTATTTCTGGCATTTTAGCCTTCAAATATGGGCCTGGACAAAGCTTTTCGCGAAACATGTCATGAGTTGTCAAATTAGCATTAGACGTGCCGTCGAATTTCAATTCTTTAATATTATTTCTCTTGCAAATATCTACGCATAGCTCAATAAGACTATTGTATGCTTTATCGCTAACCGGCCAATTGGGTGAACCGTCAGAATTGGCAACTTCAATCGTTACAGCCTTATTATCATTGTCTGGACTTGACGAACACCACGATCTGTTTTTCTCATCAACATATAATCCTACACGCCCATCAGAGCCAATGCCGTAATTACTGGATGCCTGCGTAGAAGATTGTGCAAACCAATTCCCACAAGATTCAATCGTAAGATTTCCCGCCATATGATGAATCGTAAGTTTACTGATTTGACTATTGCGAGGATTGGTTGAATTTGGAGAAATATGTGTATGCACAATTAAATTACTATTACTCATTCCGTCATCCCCTAGATGTAATATGAGTAATAGTATACATAATTGTATATATTTGCTAATGCGTTACGTATTTGTTAGATTTTCTGCCATCCCTGTGGGTATGCATCTGGAGACCAGACGTTATTATCTATAAGGCTTTTGTACGTATTGCCGTTATATATAACTATATCACCTGATTTATAAGAATCTTGTGAACCTACAGGCTGTTTCCATGGTGAACCTATTGGCTTTTCTTCTTGATATAATGCCGGAACCGCATCTGGTATCCACGTTGCTTGCGCCATATGCGATTGAATTACTTTATATATTTTACCATTGTATTTTAATGTTTGACCAACATTATACCATGTGCCTACAAGCCAATCCATACCATCTTGCGCCTGCGCTATTGCGCCCTCCGCCACTAAGGATATTTCTTCCGGCGTAAGATTGACTATGCCTCCATGCTGATCAATAACCATCTTGCGCTGTATGTCATTTGCTTGTTTATATTTCAATGCCAAGTCCAATAAACTCATTATGCCGTCCCTCCTAAAACTGTATTCAATGCCTGTTCAAGTGTTGCTATTCTATCCTTTAAATCTTTTATTTCATCGTTTGAATTAGAATCTGGAGGATTAGTTGTAGTTGGCTGGACATACGGAAATACAGATTCATGTTCTTCAATCATTTTAGTGTATTCGCTAATTACTTCATCATTCCACAATTCAGACACGCGAGCATACAATTCTATTGGCAATATTTCTTTAGCCCTACTTAATTTATTTGGCGTTAATCCTTCGCGTCCATATTCAATATAATTGCCATTTTCATCTTCAACGGAGTAAATGACAGATATTGAGTATTTACCCAATACCTCAATTGATACTTTCATTTAATCTCTCCTAATCTATTGGATAAATTCCAGATAAAAATACTGACACAGTACCTGACGTTGGAAGCGTCCCTACTGTAAAATATCCGGTATCAGCCGTCAAATTAATTCTTGCCGACGCAGGCGCTATTATAGCATTTCTTATCGTTGCGCTATTAGTGTATCCTACTGAAATAGTTTGATATGTCCCTGTTATATTTTTACATGCAATGGGCAATCCATCTATTACAACTGTCAATCCATCACTGGCTGTTCCAGCCGCCTTTGTTATAGTTACGTTAGTACTTACATATACATAACTCCCTAATCTTATATAACTAGCCGCTGTGAATGTTAACGTGTACCCCGCATTTCCTGCGCCCGGAACCCACGTACCAGTCGTAAAAGGCAAATTCAGCCCATGCCATATATCATACGTATTGTAAATACCAGCAGTTTCTGCAATATATTGCAATCCCTTCTTATCATCTGCCAAATAGGAGGGTGCCCAAATTACTAATTCACGCACATAAGATGTATCAGAGCCAAATGTCGTTATATTAAATTGATTACTGGTATTATAAATATGACTTAATATATTAGATGTTTTTAGTATAATACGACTATTAGACGATGGATTTTGTATATTTAAATCACCGGTCATTGTATCGCCAATTCTATTGACTTTTGCTAAATCTAATACATTAAATTTATTATCAACATATGCAGGTGTAGCAAATGAACCAGACTGTAAACCATCAAGTATGGTTTGTGCTTCGTTTACAATATCTGTAAGTGTTGCCATATAAGACCTCCTCAAGCTTTCCGTGTCAACTAAATCTGAAACAAGTAAATAGCGAAAATATAAAGTAGCGGCTATTGTGCCGTCTAAATTTCTCAAACGAATATAACCAATTATAATACCAGTAACATCAAATAATTCTGGTCGTAATACATAAGATATGCCCTGCGGTGATAATATTCCATAATCCTGCACGTTTGTTTTATCTGGTTTTTGAAATACTATTTCCACCCTATTAAATAATTGATAGTTCAGCTCATTGCTATCCTTATAAATTCTGAATATAAATTTAACGCTATTATCATTTGCCTGGTTAATGACTATATTCGTTCTTTGTGTCGTTGGTTCGTCAAAATCTAGTTTAATTGTATATTCTATTTAAACCACTCCCCTTAATTAATGGGTGTCCAACTTCCGATTATACATTCATCTATCAACATAATCCTATCTCCGATTTGCGGTTCATATGAACGCATCCGACGATATATTTTTTCGCTCACTAATTGACTTCCATCAAATCGTATATGCGGCTCTCCACTTGCAGTTAAAGATACAACATTAGCATACTGTATATTTGTTTTGGCACGTTCGGTTTTCTGCGCTTTCTTTTGTTCTCTTCCCCAATATTGACTATTGGTTGCAATATTGCTCACAGCATCACAGACCTCCTGCACTCATGTACCATTAACCCTTCAAAAGACAAATCCATTTCCCATCGCGTCTCAGTATAAATCTGTGGAACGTCCATTAGGGTTTTGTCGAAAAAATAAATTGTATCACCACTACCATGCGTAGGCATAAGCGGCGTTTTAAACGTCAAATGACTATACGTTGACATACTATTTAAAGCTATTCTACGCGTATATGCCGTCAATGCTGATTGATTGGCTATATTTTCTATCTCTTCATAACTAACAATATGCCGCCCACGACTGACTGTAGATGTTGCTGACGATGGATTACTATTGATAATCGTTGCCACAAGCTCCGTTTCATCGTCCAAATTACGCGCCACTCTTGTAAATACATTCGGTTGTTTAGATATATCTAATTCATCAACTATTTCTGGTACAATAATACTATCTCTATCAGATATATAATAATGATTTATTGGCCTTAATGCAGGTTCAATATACGGCTCTGCTCTAAAAAAACCATCTTCGTCTACATAGATGCTCTTATAGTTTATTTCACCCAATAACGTGTTGACTACTTCCCTAATAGTTAATCCTATTGCAAATTCTCTATCTGAGCGTAAAGCAGAATCTGTGCGTTCAATGTTTATCTTATTTATTCCAGTTAATGCAAGTATCTTCAAAATCGCGCCTACATAATTTGTGCCAGCACGAATGAAGAAACGTTCAGTTAATCTATCTCCATCTAAAATAATAGATTCATCGTACGCGCCTATACTGCGAGTGGACTTATTGCCATATATATTCCTTTGTGGAGTTTCCAATAAAAATGTTCCCATTAAAAATTCTACTGTTCCTCTACCATCAGGCATATGCAAGATAACTATAACTGATATCCGATCGGATAAAAAATTCACATCATGACTGATGGTTTCGTCTAATTCAAATGTTGCTGAACGCTTTACACTGGCTAAATCCTGATATGCAAGTTTTGCGCTAGTTATGCCAGGTAAAACACATAACATAGCATTATCTTTATTTAAGAGATTGTATCTGAATGAAATTTGTCGGATGCGGTCTTTGAATTTCAAAGCCGCATCAATCTCAGCGTCAGTATAATTTAATGGATTACTTATTATTATTTTACATCACCCCGCTAAAAATGTAAAGCTTTTACAGCGGTACTTGTTCATCAAAATCACTTTCACGAAAAACGAACGAAACAACATAGTTAATTTTCTTCTCAACATGCGTATCCGGCATGACGGCATATGCATTAATATCGGTATTTGAGTTGACTTGCCCATCCACCTGCCCAAATATAGTTCCGTGCCGTTTGTCGCGCAATATCAATATTTCATCTTTACCTGTCAATTTATGCAATGCATCCCGTTCTGCGCGTGAAACATAAAAGCTTAAACTTATAGTGCGGCTGATAAAATTTCCAAGTTGAACAACCGGTGACTGACGGCCCACAACATTCAAGAATGACTTTTCATACTGGTATTGTTGTGATATATCTGGCGCACTGCCTAATTGCCATAACATTTTTAATAAATTGCTTCTATCATTAACTGACGCAATAGTTGTCTCCGGATAATTCAATTTCATACTGACGATATTACTATCAGCAAAATTATTTGTATCTGTAACTATACGAACAAAATATTTGTATCTGGTTCCAGGCGCGGCAGTCCAATCCTCATATCTATCATTGTTAACCTTTGCTATTCGAATATAATTATCTTCATCGAATAAACTCCTGTAAATATAAACTGTGTATTTTGTGTTATTAAAATATAAACGTATACAATAATCCATATCATTACGCGCAACATCTAAATCTAAATATGCAGGAATCATCGTATTAATTGTAAATACATATTCTGTCCATGAAGATGTATATCCATACTGATTAGCCGTTCTTATTCTTACTGTATATGTTCCATTTTGAAATAATCCAGTAGTCAAATATGGTTGACTAGTATAAGGCAAATTTGCCATTGAATAAACGACATTTCCTGCCTGTAAAATTTCCATTTCCCAGCTCAAAACATTCTGCGCCGTAAACGATATTGTTGGCCTATTATTATTACTAACACCAGTTATGACCGGTGGTTTTGGAGCGCCTACAGTAAAGAATTGCGCTATTTCAGACCACGGGCCAGCATCACCAAGCGCACCGTATGACATTGCTTGCCATTCAACTGTATTTTGACCAATTATAGGATTTGTCATTACATTTGGAGCGGCACTGGTTTTAGTAATCCATTCACCACCCTGTATTCTATATCTTACTGTAAATCCCGTCGGCGTTGTATCATATAATGAACGATATTCAAATTCTAGCAGTATGCCAGATTCAGCATTTACAGAAATTCCCACAGGAAAAACTAAAACTGGTGCAAGCGGTTGCGTGACAGATAAAGGCACACTTGCCAACGATGACCATGCGCCCCAACCATTATATTGTGTCTGTGTTCGTACTCTAAACGTAAGCGTATTTAATGACGTATATGTGTTTGCTGGCAATATATAATAATTCAATGTGCCTGATATTGTTTGCGTAATCGTTGTCCCGCCGGATTGACTTATTTCAATTTGGCTGGCAATCTGTGGATCATTTGCTAATAATTGCGGATTAGGCGTATGAACCCAACTGAATCTAATCGGCCCTTTAGGATTTTGTGATGTTGTAGGTTGTAATCCTACTGGTGCATATGGCAATAATTGAGTAACAATGGCTTCCAGCCAAGCATCGCTATCTGTTGCTAATGCATAACTGTCAAGCGTATAACTAAAATAAGTCCCAATCATGCCGGAAACAGCATTATTGATATTGAAAATATCGGTTATATCCAAGTCTAATTGTCCACTATGCAAAGTATCATTTGATATATGCTTATTAGGATATAAATGATTGGTATTTGCAATATCAGGTAATATCTGCGGTCTTGATGAATCTTTGGAATTAAAAGTATATAATGTATAATTGGCAAATCCAGAGCCATCCATAGTATCCAATGCTGATCTTGTTCTTCTTAACATTATATTGGATAATTGAGAACGCAATAGAACGTTGCAATCATACATTATATAACAATCATAACGCCATTCACGGCCAATAATATCTACATATCGTCCATATCTAATTCCTTGAATAGTTTCACCTGTAGGGGCAACATAATAAGCCGCTATTTTAGGAATTACAACTGTAGCCATAATTATACTCCCCAGACAACTTCGTTATGGCGCATATTAGAAAATATTTGCAATAATTGCGCCACGCTTCCAATGTCTTCCATTTTTACATTTGCAGAATAATAGTTGTTTATAATATTCCCCTGTTGTGATTCAGTTGTGCTCAATGCTGGAATTGATGTTGTATTACCAGTTAGATTAATTGATGAATTTTCAATATCACTGAGCGCATTACTAACTGTTTCTGGTATTTTCATCGCGGCTTTTTCTATTTCAGTTGCACTATTATTCAGTCCTATAGCATAGCCTTCTCCTGTATCCTCACCGTAACCCATATATAATTTTGACGGCGATCCTCTTTGAAGGAAATTAGACAATGCCGATGAAGCTGACGACAATACGCTTGTTATTTTGCCCATAATGGATTCTCTTTTGCTTTCGATACCATTAGCAAAACCTGAACCTGCGTCCCTACCTGCCTGTTCAAATTCACCTTGTGCAGTTTGCGCTTCTTTTCCAGCCTGTTGTACTATATCTCTTACGCGTGGCGGCAATTTTTGCAATTCTTGCTCTGATAAATCGACCATACCCTTCATAGCGCCAGATACAATTATTTTTGTTTCTTCACTATGTTCTTGTGCCATCGTTGTTGCTTGGCTCATATTTTTATCAAACGATGCAGATAAACGTTGCAATTCTTCATCTGATGAATCAGCCAATAATTTAACTTGCGCCGCTCCTTCAATGCCCATTGTCTCAAGTTTTTGCAGTATGCCGTCCGACAATCTTCCATATAAACTATCCAGATTTTGTCTCCATTGCTCAGTAGCTTGCGCATTATGCTCTAAATTAGTGATCATTGATTCTACAGATTGGGCTTGCCCTTCCGCTATTTGCGAAAACATATCAGTTGTTATCTGTACATATGTTTTCATTCTCTCCTCATCTTGCGCAAGCATATCCTCCCATTGCTTTAACGTCATTCCACGTTTAGCGGCCTCCGCTTCTAAAGAATCAGTATATGCTTGTTGTGCGTCTTTTAATTCTTGTATTCTATTTGTCAAATCAGTCATTGTACTTGATTCTTGTTCTTGCGCCTGAACTATTGAATTACTTGATTGAGCATAATTCCCTGCCACGATTTCCATTTCACTTAAATCTGCCGTATATCCTTGAACTGTTACTTGCGATTGCCCTAAAACATCATTTAATTGTGTTTGTGCATTCGTATAATCATTAATACTAGTATTAATGGTAGTCAAGTTATTCATTTGATTTTCATATTCACCAGTTAAACCATTAAGACTATTCTTAGTATCCTCAGCGGCCTGCATAACCCCTGTTAGTCCAGTATTCGTAAAATCAAATTGTGGATTTAATTCATTAGCTTTTTGAATAAGCGTATCTACACTGGCGGCATATTCTTCTTGAGATATTTTACCACTATCCAGCGATTCAATTAAATTATCAGATTCAACCACTATTTGATTTAAGCCAATAGCGAATTGACTTTGTTGTGTTATCTGATTCGCCATTGCTTGCGTCTGTTGTTCGATCGCTTCTTTTTCCTGCATAAGTGCATTTATGTTTGTTTCCGACATTTGAGCTTCAAGTTTTGCAATGGCTACTTGTTTTTGTGATTCGGTTAAACCTTCCAATGCCGTTATCTGATCTAAAAATGCACTATTTTCTTGTGCAACATTAGCGATTAATCCTCCAGATTTATCAATCAATGCCTGTTTAACTGTTGCCAATTCATTCTGAGCAATAGTTAATTCATTTGTGGGCATTTTACCTGTCGCAATAGCATCTGATAATTCTATAAATCTGGCTTTTAAAGATGATATATCAGATTGTTTTGTATTAAGGCTTTCAAGATCATTTGCTAATTCATTTACGATCTTCCCACTACCAATAAACGCCTGATAACTTTCCTCTTGTGCCTGTTTGTATTTATTCCATGCCGTTATACCCAATGTCACAGCGGTAGTTATACCTGCAATAGCTAATATAACTGGATGCGCAAGTAAAACTGTCATTGCGGCGCTAACGCCTTCAAGCGCAGTTATTAATGTAGTAAACCCAGCAGATAAACTACTTACTATTTGCCAAGCGGCAAATCCTGTTGCAACTGAAATAATTAATGGCGATAATGCGTCAATAACACTTATGGCAGTATTAATCCCATTTATGAGTTTAGCAATTCCTTCAATAACTCCCGGCAATGCATCAACTGCAAATTTTACCATACGTTCTATTAACGTTCCCATATTGGCGGCCATATTGTCCAGCGCACTACCTAACGCACCGCCCTGCATATCCGCTAACAAATCATTCATTGATTCTGTTACTGAATCAACCGTTTGTCTAAATGGTATTTTCATTTTGTCAAATAATGCAATCTGGATTGATTCCATAGAACCACTTAACGCTTCTATAGAACCAGCAACATTATCAAGCATAGTCGATGCCATTTCAGCCGCCGCGCCATCTGCACTTCTTAATCCATCAGTTAAGGCTTGCAATTTTTGCGGGCCAGCGTCAACTAATGTTAACATACCCGATAACGCTTCTTGTCCAAACAATACCGCTAAGGTTTGATTCTTTTGTTCTTGGGTTAATCCTGTAGTACCAACTCTTAATTGTTCAATAATTCCCGGCAATGGTAACATGTTTCCGTGAGCGTCAAAAAAGTTCATCCCTAAATCTTTCATTGCCCCGGACATTTGTTCTGTAGGGCTAGTCAATCGTGATAATGCCGCTCTTAATGTCGTACCTGCTTGACTACCCATAATACCAGCATCAGACATAACTCCAATAGCGGCGGCTGTTTCTTCTAGGCTTAATCCCATCGCATGGGCAACAGGCGCAATGTATTTCATTGCCTCGCCCATCGTACCCACACTGGCATTAGTATCAGCGGCTGATTTTGCGAATACATCCGAAACATGTCCAGCATCTTTTGCTTCTAATCCAAATCCACGCAATGTAGCGGCGGCTATTGAAGCGCTATTAGATAAATCTTCTCCACTTGACGCGGCCAAATTTAACATACCCGGCATAGCATCCATTATTTCGGTAACACTAAAACCCGCAGACGCTAAATTCTCCATACCTTCTGCGGCTTGTTTGGAAGAAAAAGAAGTTTTAGCGCCTAAATCTACAGCCTGAGCGGTTAACGCTTGTAATTCAACTTTTGAAGCTCCTGCCGTTCCGCCAACCCTTGACATTGCCGCTTCAAAATCCATACCTGTTTTCATTGAAGCCGTAAGTGCAGATCCAAGCATTTTAATACCTTCACCAATGGCATTAATACCTGCTTGAATTGCACTACTGACAAGATTTGCCTTCAATACATTGCCAAACTCTTGAGTATCTCGGCTGGTAGATTTTATATTAGTATCAAGATTAGTCAGAGAATTTTTTGTTTCTGTCCCGAAATTATCAAATGTTGTTGCCGCCTGCTCAATGCCAGTTGTAAAACCCTTATCTTCTAAACCTATATTAGCATATAAGGAAAATATTTCAGCTATTCAGATCACCTGCTTATCCCAACGCGCTTTTGATTTGCCTTTCTTTTACCCATTTTCTTAAACATATCCACTATATCTTGTGGAGTATATTCCTTTTTTTCTTTTTTAGGCTTATTTACATTCCATTCATTCCATCTTGGCAATGTCGGTCTGTTTTGCTTATTCTTAAATCTCATATCTGTAGCCATTGCCCACAAACAATCAAACATATAATTTTCTTTTTTATTTTCTTCTTTATATTTAGATACTACATATTTTAAAAATGGAACCATCGGAAGCATACGCGGCAGTTCTGCCGCATATATTATGATTCTATCCGCTCCGACGGTTCCGTATATGATAAAAAATCTTTAAAATTCAAATCTGCGATTATTTCATTCAACATGGTGGTTATTTTAACACCTGGATAATGACTTATATCTTCCGGCGTATTTTTTTCAAATATGGCTAATACTTGAAATACAATGCTTCTATTTTCATTTGATAATAGTTGCGGAATAATTTTTGTTGTATCTCGAATGAATATATTGGCTTGCTCTTCCTCTATAGTCATCAATGCATCATTCATCTTTGTTTCATCTGGATTTTGTTTTTTAGCTTCATTTAAATAAATCATGCGCGCATTATTTGTCTTTTTGTTGTACCTTTTAAATATTTGTGCTTGTATTAATTCAGAATCAACTAATATTGGTAGAATAGGAGATATTATAAATAATACATCAAATAATTCGTTCCCATCTAATTCTTTTACATTGCGCAAAATAATCCCTCCCAAGGATTCCCGATGTGGCGCTGGAAGAACGTCGGGTTCGTTCTTGTCGTATGCGCATACTATCCAACGCCAAATATTAAATTAAGGTTCTAATGATTCGCACTCATCATCAATAGGTGTTGCCCATTCAAATTGCCAGATATTCACAGGTACATTTTGCATATTGGCTAAATCAGCTTGGAAAGCATGAAACTCAAACGGCGCTGTCATTTCACCCTCTGCTGGTAATCCAGCAACAAAACCAGCCGTATTTAAAACATTTTCCAGATCAATATATAATAAATCACCATCGTTATACATTCCTGCCCACGAAAAATGAGGAATATAATGACAAGGTAATAATGTATTAGATACAGTCAATGCGCCAGTAGCGGTAACTATTCGCGGTGTCACTAGCAACCTTTTTAAATTTAAAAGTGTCATTTCTTTAGCTGTTCCCGCAAGGAATACATCCCAACGCTGTAAGACTTGCGAACCCACAACAGGTGACGTTACTCCGGCCATTGTAATCTCCCTGAATGTAGGAACAAGACTAAACGTTCCGTCACCCTCTGTAACACCTATGCATTTGCCGCCCTCTAATGCTGTTTGTAGTATAACGCCAAATTCCTCAGCCGTTGTTGTAGGCGTTATTAATGATGTATCAATTCCAAAATAAAAAGCCCCCGGGCCTAAAACCATATTAAAACCAGAATCAGGGGTTACACCTGATGGTTTATACGGCATATTAACACATCCTTTTAAAAACTATTGAACATAATTTCTAACTATTATTCTGGCTATTCCTCTAACTATATCAGAAGAAATAGCTCTTACTGATTCCTGTGTACCCGGATCTCCCATATATTGAATGAATGGATTAGATTGTTCAAACCAAACCACACCATCACATCCAAGATTAACCATTGCCCCCCTGCCCACTGGAATAACTTCATTTATTTGTGACAATACGTCATCAATTCTAGTAAAAAAACCCGGATTGTCGATATTTCTATCCCATACATGAATTGACGATATTGTTATGCCGGTAAATGTAGGCTTCACTACTTCATACGTTATATATGGCCATGCCCATGACGGCCATGATAACATATCTATTGGACGACCAGATTGTGTGATAAGGTTTCCTCTATCATCTCGTATAAACACATTATCTACTGGATAAGCGGCAATCAAGCGTGGTTCTGTAACTAGCACGCGATTATAAAATCTGTTATTAAAAAAATTTCTATAAGCTGTCCTAATATTATGCATAACCAACACCACGCGAAACGGCTTCTCTTGATACTAGTTCAAGATTAAACAGTTGAAATTGAGATTCCGCCACATCTGGACTACGCTCGCCAATAGATGAAACACGATAAAATGAATTATCTTTTGCCCGACGCAACATATCATTAGGCTCTAAATGTATAACCATATTTTCGGTTATAAAATCGTATTGTGCCCGCATCCCTTGTGCTTCCGCAACTCTTATCTCAGCCTGACGCGCCTTTGATATTATGCCATCAAGACGAACTCCATCCTGCATAATCCAATACAATCCTCCGAAGCCATCCTCAACCGTTATGGCACCCTAGCCTGAACCCAAAATAGTTCAGAATAATTGCTAAGGGGCATCTATACATCACCTCTATCTAGTAAACCGAACTAATTGCATCATATCCTTATCGACATCTGAATCACTCTAAATGCATTCAATCTAGATTTAAACACATCCTGCCATTGTAAAGGCACACCATCCTTGTTGGTTCCTTTACTCCAACTATGCACGTTTAAAACTGTTTCACTGGTATATGCTGTAGGCTGTCCTTCTGCGCTGTGATTAAATTTATCAATATCAGCACATAACTGTAAAAAATCTTGTGGAATATGCAATCCGTATATTATTCCATGCCATTCCTCATCGTTATCTGCATTGGCAAGCGTATACACATTGCCTCGTCTCGCAATAATTTTGTAAATATTATTTATTATTGTTGTTCCGGTTAATGCAATATATTGATCTACTCTGTAGATATTCTTTAATTCTATTTTGCCGTCTTTTAATATATAATCGCCTTGCTCTGAACAAACGTCGAAAAATTTATTAACATAACGGCATATCGGCAGAATAATATTACCTGACAAAACCATTATTCAACCACCAGATACCCTGCAAAAGTAGCCATTGCCTTAACCAGAAAATTAATATTATCTCTTGAAACGTCAACCATGACTTGCGTATATACGGCACCGTCAAGCATATAGACCGTACATTCTAACGCTCCATTATGCGCAACGGTTAATGTATATATACCTGCTACAGCCGCACTCCAACGCGCGTCTCCCTGCGTAAAAGGCTCCTGTGCCGGTGCCGCTCCTGGGCCTCCAGGCGTAGGAATTGGATACCATCCTACAATGCCCGATGGAGACGTGCCAAACAACATATTATTTCCCGGCGCTGGCGTTGGCTCTAATGTTATAGCTTTACCCACAACAGTTGTGCCATTTGTAATAGCCGCTACATTACTATCTATCGATGCAAATTTACTCTGAATTGTACCAATAGTAGCATTGTAGTTTTGCGCCGTTGTTGCCGTCAATGCGTTCTGCACTACATTGCTAGACGCATCAAGAACAGCAACGCCATTCGGCTGTCCTTGATGCGATAATGGTATATAGTTAGCTAAATCTGTTACATTTGCCTTTGTGGAATCCAGATACGTATTATTATCATTTATGTTTTTCGACAATTGATTGGGAGTTATTGGCGTTTGAATTGGTACTAAAGGCATTGAATAGCCTCCTTATATTAAGGGTTCGTGCTCATTGTTTGAAATTTCTTTAGAAAATTAAGGAACGTTTGCGCCACTAAAACAACATCAGATTCTGTCGCTAATGTTCCTATTATTGTGTCAATAGATGTAAATTTGCTTTGTATTGTACCAGTCGTTGTATTATAATTATTCGCCGTTGTAGAATTTGTCGCATTTGTAGATGTCAATGCATTTTGAATAACATTGCTCGACGCGTCAAGGGATGCAACCCCACCGGCGGTTCCTTTAGCTGAAATTGATATTTTATCGGTATCCAGATACGCATCATTATTATTAATTGTAGTTATTAATGTATTTGATGTTATCGGACTTTTCAAACTTGTAAGGGGCATCTAAGCCTCCTATGCTATAGCTAATTGTCCATCAAATGGTATATTGGCTATTAACGATATATCACCATTAGGAAATCTGCGATACGTACATAATACGTTTTCTAAATATGTTCCTGTATTTTGCATTATTTCTAATACTGAACCGAATAATCCACGTTCATGCATTGATTCTGGTATAGTAATTTGAACATCGGTCAAATATTGTTGCCATTCGGGTATTACAAATTCTTGACGATAAGCATTTAATGGCTGATTTCCATTACCAGCGGCTGACACTGTATTCCATTGCCCGTTAGCAAAATACTGAAATTCTCCAAATGATTCCCGAATAAATGGCGTTGAATTGCCCGGCGTTTGAACATATACATTTGTTGGCTCTGGAGGTTCTGGCGGATCACCGCAAATAGAACCTCCAGAGACTACTTCAAATGAAGCTTCATTTGTCAAACGCATGTCTCCAGCGAATATAGAGACATAAACAGATCCTGCAATCTGCAACATTTCATTGGGTATCTGACACATACTATCAATTATTTGAACGCATATTTGCGGTATTTGTTCACTTCTGAAAACAGCGATCTGATTTAACCCTTCCCATTGTTCCGAAAATCTAAATCCTGCATAAAAATAATTTTTACTACCGATTGGAATACCGCAATTTGTTGGACTTATTTTTCTTATGCATGTATCAGTAATATCAAAATTGATAATCGTACTATTTACATCCATATTATTCCTCTGGGATTTCTTCCGTTGTTATTTCTTCCGTAACTTCTATTTCTGGATATAATATCGCGTATTTTTCTGCTTGTCTGCGTTGCATTTCTTCCTCTGTTATTTCTTCCCATCCTTTGGTATTCGCACTCTTGCCTAAATAAGCTTTTTGCGTGTATATATTCTTTTCTTCATTTGCCAACCAGTTTATTTCTATTGAGGGCGTCAAAATTTTCATAACTATAGTTGTATTAGTAACTATCATACAACAACCCATCCTTTATCAACCGCTATTGCAATATCTGCATCAGTTATTTTGTTAATATTAGATCCTAACTGCAATATTTGACCGTTGGATTTTGGCAATGATTGTATTATCGTTTTCAATTGTTCGGTCGTTAGTCCTGCACTTACAACAAATGGGCAATTCGTTCCAACGGTTGTCTGTCCTCCACCATCTGACCATACATTATTAATGCCTTGTAATGATTTTACTGTAAATGGGGCAATTAACAACGTTATTGGAGTTAATACTTTCCACAATGATGTAACATTATTGTTTTGCAACCATAGTTTAACACCAGCCAAATCATTTGTTGCTAATCTGCTCCTAAGTACGCGTAAATTAATAGCATTATTTATTGGTGCAGGTCTTAATAATTCAACATCACTTGTATATGACGATAAAAATTGAAACTTATCTGATATTGTTGCAATGCTAGTGCTAATATTTAACCCTGCAACAGATGCATATACTGAAATTGTATTAATTTGATTTGGATCTGCGCTTGTTGTCCAATTTTCGTTTCCATTTAATACTAGTATTTTTGTATTTTGTATGATAGTTCCATTATTTTGAATAATATCCTCTGCCCCCGATAGTCCATATAGCGGTTGCAAAAGTGATACAGAATACTCGTCACCAATAAATGATTCGTAAGGAGTATTTGTTGGACTAACTTCAATTTGCAATGAATCTATTAATGACTGAGCTTCCGGATACGAATCTCCAGATTGCCACAAAAATACACTAATATAAAATGCATTTGCTGGCGCTGTTATGGTCGTTACCCATTTACCGTCTATTGTTGGAGGTACGACATTATTATAAGTCAATACAGCTTCATCAATAGAAGGTTTATTTTGACTAAAAACAACACTTGGTCTTGTGCCAGGTATCCTAGATACTTTATATGTCATTTGGGGCGCACACCGTGCATACGCTGTAACTACATTGCCAGCAAGAAATCTTGCCGGGGATGTATTTGTCCATGTTATATTCATTATGTTTGATTTATTAAAAATATTTTTTCCAGTACGTGATACAACAATATTATTACGACCAACTATATTTCTAATATTTTCTGGTGTCGGCGTACCAGAACCAGTCTGAACAGCAATTAATTTCGTACTAATATCCATTGGCAAATTTCGCCCTGGCATATTAGCGTATGCTTGTGCAATCATATCAGTAGCACCGGTTATGCATGGTAGCTCATAAGGGCAATTAGTCTCCACAACAGTTGTACCGTTATCAGACCATACATTATTTACGCCCGGTAATGCTGGAATCTTAAAACCACGTTGCGCATCTATTAATGGAATAGAATAGGTATTACTAATATACGGTTCGTATGGAGTAGCAATAGATCCCATTTCTATTTGTATAGAATTTAATACTTGTTCTGGTGTTAAACCTACATTAGCACTTGTATCTACTGTGTTCCAAAATACTACATTTAAATAATTAGCATTCACTGGAGACAAGGCAGTTATTACTGTAGCAAATTGACCTGCTTTACTTATTCCAAATAATACGGGAACATTAATCCCTGGTATTACATTTGAAAATGACACGCTAAATCTATAACTAGCAATTTTCGAAACTGTATAATATATATTAGGATAACATTTAATCCATGCCACACGTGAACCAGCAGAAGTTATCCAATGCGTTGTGATAGACAGCATCGCCAAATTTAATAATACATTTGATTTATTTAATAAATTCTTACCTGTACGTGTTATGTTTAATGGATCTTGCGTAGTATTTATAACTATTACATCTAGCATTTCTCCTGATTCTAAATTCTCAGCAAATGCTGACGCAATTAAACCAACAGCACCTTTTATACAAGCAAATGAAGACCAAAATAATTGTGCAATCCCATTAATACCAACATATCCGCGTAAACATTTATTAGCCAATCCGCCAATACCAGTATAAATGCTTTTTATCTTATTCGCAATGCCATTAATTCCTGAATAAGCCGTCCGCGCCATATTTACACCGCCGGTTCATAAACAAGATATACCATTCCATTTGGCAATGCAGAAACTCCTACTTGCAAATCTATATCTGATATTATAATATTACACACTTGCGCAACTGAATAATTTATATTCGATTGAGCAATTAATGTGCCAAGCATAGTTCCTCCGCTCAATGGCAACATACCAGTTATATCAGTTGCAAACGTCAAGATATATTCCCATACAATAGTAGTACCATTAATAGCAGAAATCATATACATTGTAGGTTCATCATTTTGATTTTCATCAACGCGAACTATCACAAAATCATTAACCGAGGCGGCAATGAAACCAGAAACATCAATAGGAACTTCTGCAAACGTATCAAAAACACCAATAAAGTCCCCCATGCTTTCAAGCTTGGCGATTTTTGCCGTATTACTAACTATTAACTGTCGTATGTCATCATGTGCTATAATTGATGTATTATGAGCCTGCAAATCAGCAGGTTGCAATGCTGTGCTGGTATTGGTGTATAATTCTGTAAAATTTTCATTTATTTTATTTCTGGCCGACAGACCAGTATCTAAATTATCAACTGTTTGTTGTGCCATACTTAGCACTCCCTTTATCCATCAATCCAGAAATTATTATCATCCCATATTGCACTATCCAACCATAAATACTGAGCGTTTGCCTGTATTGGCAATTCATTTACACAAAACAAAAAAATCGGTGGTTCAGGCGGTTTATATTCTCCACGCTGAATGTATATATAACGCGTTGTTGGCTGGATATTTGCCCTACGCGGGCGGTTGACTGCACCATTGGCCACAATCAACCGCCGCTTTTCTTTGTTTTTTTGGGCATTGATGATAATGTTTGTTCTACTGGTTTAATTAATTCATTGGCTATTACTTGACGTTCCAATGATTGATTTATTCTTGTTTTTTCCCTCGGAATCGCCTTTTTTAGCTTTGCATCCCAAACCAAATCTGCCATATTAGACCGTCCCGTTCCCATTTCCATTTCCATTTGCATCAGGATTTAAAATTCCAGTTATTGAGCCGTGTAAAAAGCTGGGGCCAGAATCCAATCCCACTTGCGTAAACAACTGTTCTCTTTCACTTGCGCCAATTTTGGCAAGCGGCTCGGTGAAAAGGATACCTTTGCCCGGAACTTCCTGAAATACCGGAGCCATATAAGAAACATCAGCCACAAGAAGCGCATCTGGCGGCATGAATCTACTCCAGACAATTCCCATTCGACCGAAATCAAATTCAATTTCCTGAATGTTTAATCCACCAATGTTGCGCGTGGGCGGCAATGCAAAACCCACAACCAGATTATAAATTTCAGTTATTTTTTGTTTTAAATACGCACCAACAAACATAACCGGATTTTGGAACATTGCTCCGCCGTCGGCCATTGTCCTAAAGAGCGTATTTAGCATATCCTTATCAAGCGGAGCGCCAGCGGCATCGATATGAGATCCACCCGGCAGTTGAGTAACTTCCAACATACCGCGTGTCATATTGGCCACACCGGACGATGTTGCCCTCTGGAACTGTCCAGCAATAAAACTCCATTCAATATCCCTCGCAATTTTAACAAGTTTCTGTTGCAACTGCCAGTCAAATTCATTCGGCGGATTTGCCTGTTGTCCTGCAATATTAACTCCGCTCATTAATCCGCTATTAGCCAACTTAACATATGTTAAGTCTATTGTTTCGTGATGTATTTGCACCACATTAGTAACTTGCTCACGCACAATATGTGCTGGCGGCGGCGCTATAATAGAATCATCTTCCGATATATTAGGCTGTGTCACGGCAGGATGATTGAATAATTGAGCGGTTACAAATTCATACGCTCTTGTAATCATGCCACCAGTTAACCCACCGATCATTGAAAGTAACGGTGTTTGAACTGGATCAGCTGTAAAAAGCTCACCGCTGTAATTCGGGAGCGACCAGCTCGTCCCCACCCCAGTAACTATTGCCATATAAATACTTCCTTTTTATTTATATTATCCTACTATTACACCTTTAGCATACGCTTCACGTTTAATACGCAATGCCTCCAGTGTATTCCTATTTTTCATTGCGGCATCATACTGCTGTTGCCAGTCAGTATTGCCAGTAACCATTTTATTTTCAGATTGCTTTTGCTTCAATCTATCATCTAATGCTTTAGCCGTCCGACGTTCAAGCTCACCAGCTGGATAGTATTCCAGTTGAGAAAATACATCAATGATATTCTTGGCTTCTTCCGCCGTCATATCATGATATTTGAATATATCAGCAAAAACTTTGGGAATACCTTTATTAACAAATGCGTCCACAACTTGATTTTTTAAACCATCGGCGGCTTTATCACGCTCATAACGCTGTTGTGCTTCTTCCAGCTTTCTGGCTAGTGCGTTAATCTGTTCATCCTTGCTCATTGCTTTAAACTTAGCTTCTTCGCTAATTCGTGTATCCGCAAGTATGCGCTGACGCTCGGCTTCTTTTTCCCTAGCCGTCTGTGCGGCCTGTGTAACTTTCTTATCAATTAACGCTTGCAACTTTTTGTCGTTTTTTAGCAATTCCTCATAGTCCAACGTCCTATCAGTAACGCCCTTTGTTTCTATATTATTCGGTTCTGTGATAATTTGTTCGGCATTTTCAACATTTAATTCGTCTGCCATTATACAAACATTCTCCTTTTGCCCTTGACGTACTCAGCCGTTCAAGTGCATGTTATATTAATTTAATTCATTAATTGATGATTGCAAATCCTCTAAAAATTCGTTTGCCGTATCTAACGTCATATCATTTCTGACAGCAATACGTTGTACCGTTATATCCTGCATATTATATGGTAACTGATATGCCGGTAGCATCCAACCTTTATTTAACATCTTATCAGATAATTCGTATAATGTAAAGGAATATTTTGGATTTAATTTCCAAGCAAATACAGGAATATTAATCTGATCTGCCCATAATTGAAAAATATTCATCCTTTCTATTTCTGATGCTAAATATTTAGCTAAACTTAATGAACGTTCCTGCACAACTTTAAACCCTTCAAATCCATAGCGTAAAAATGCCCAATATTGAAGTAATATTTGCGATCCAGGTCTTGAGAAATTCAATGTCCATGTAGGCATATGTCCACCCAAGTAATCCACGTAATGAATTAAACTATCTGGTAGATAATCTTTATGTCTCCATATAATCCATCCCAATCCCGGATATACAAGTCCGTATTTATGACCTGATGTATTTATCGAAACAACATTCCTCAAGCGGAAATCCCACAACAGATCAGGATGCAAGAAAGGAGAAATCATACCTCCACTAGCCGCATCAATATGGATAGAAACATCTATTCCTGCACGTATACTAATAGCATTAAGCATTTGCGATATATTTAAAATATCATCAAATTGACCTGTATATGTGATTCCTAGTATGGCAACAACACCAATCGTGTTTTTATCTATCAATGGCAATACTCCATAGCCATCTAAAACTTTATGATGTTCAAGTATTGGTGCGCAACGCGGTTCCACATCAAAATAATTACAAAATTTTTGCCAACAAACATGCGTCGCGCTTGAAATTATAATGTTAGGCTTTCCCTTGCCACCATTTTCTTCCCAACGACGTTTCATAGCTAAACCAGCCATCATACACGCCTCGGAAGAACCAATAGTTGAACATCCTATTGCATTATCAACATCTGGACAATTCCACAAATCAGCCAATATCCTCCAGCATTCATTCTCAATAGCTGTAGTTTGTGGATTTTCTGATTTATCAATAGCGTTTTTCCCAAACGTCTCATAATATAGACGATTAGCCCATTCATCCATTTCGGCGGTCACAAATGATTCTACATTCTTACGAGGATTTGAATCTTCCTTTAATCGTTTGGCTATTGTTTCGTATGCTGATTCTGGTGATGTTGGATATTTGAATAATTTATCCATTAACTAAATCCATCTGATAAATATATTTCTGTTAACTCTTGCCAAATCTTAGCACCATCTACAATGGCATCACGTAAAAATGGACGCTCTTTCATACGACTAGTTCCGTCGTGAACCCACGGGCCATATTCCATATTTGTACCTATAGCAACATAATTTTCAATAGGATATTCCGGCGCTGATGTTATTGAGCGCATTAAATCTCCGGTTATACGTATTGGCCGTCCATATTTATTTTCCATGTAGTCAACTGTTTTTTCTACAGCGGCTTCTCCAATAGCAACTAGTGCTTTATGCTTATTACCTTTAAATCTATTTAATACTTCTACTTTATAATTAACTATTATTACACTACTCATTTTGCATAGCCTTTGCAATACCTTTTGCTCTCTTGGCTTCAACTTCCAGACAATAGCGTTCAAATGATTTAGATTGCGCCCACGCTCTATGTGCTTGTAATGCAGGACTAACTGATTGAACCATAGGCTTACTAACGCAAAAACAATTTATGAGATTAGCCGCTGTAGAACCACTACCATTTTGATCACCCGGAAACTTTAGTCCATTCGCAAATTCCTCACCCACATCAACTATTTGTAGATGCGTCAATTCATGCTGTTCGCGTGTACGAACAAGCCTAGCCATCCACTGACTTTGCATAGATATCCCAAGACTTTCCGCTTCTTCATAACCCATATAACGACCTTCCGATTGGATTCTTGTCCTCTCAGTTTGCGCTACACGTCGCGCTTGTCTAAAGCTTTGTCCAGTAACATCACGTATGCGCCTAATTACTTTCTGCTGACTTTCTCCTAACATTACTGATTGCATCAACTGGTTTTGTAAACGCTGAACTATTGGCTTATTCTGTCCTAACTTTTTATATGCAAGCTTAGTAAACGGGCCCTCACTTCCCTTGACTAAAACTGCCAATTCATTACGATTATAAATATTCCAGTCTAAATCTAATCCAGACTGCCTATTAATAGAATAAGCGGCATAATCATAATTAAGCGTGTATATGCCAGTCATTTCACCTCTAATAATATCAGCCGCCGTCTGTCCAGCATCCGCTATTTCAGATGCAATTAAATTGGTCTGACGTTGCCGTCTAACCACTTCTCTAGCAAATGCCTTGCGCTTTGCATCCGGCGCGTCTGGAGGTAATGAAGCTAACTTTGCAATCCATTCTTTTTCGTTTTCAAGCGCTTTCGTCAGAGCTTCATTATAAACTGCCTCCAAGCGCTTAGACAATACCCTCATGCGGTCATCGGTCATTTTTGTTGCAATGTCAATAGCCATTGTTATCTACCAATATATTGCGCAGGAATGGATTGACCAACTAACGGCTGTATTTGTTGTGTATTTGTAGGCTGTTGTCCTTGCGCATCCTGTTGTATTTGGCCCGTCAAATCATTTATTACTGGTTCATTCGGCATAGATAAATTTTCCTCAGTCAACCTGTCTGATTCTTCTATCCCTATTTCCTCACCGTACAATAATTGTAATGCATATTCCTCAGATATCAACTGATTATTACGCAGTTCAATTATTTGTTCTGGTTTCGACGGTCTAATCTGATCTGCCTGAATCTTAATAACTTCGCTGGACGGATCCACATCAATACCAGAATTAGATATGGCTGATTTCAGCGATAATAATCCACCGTCTTTTGCTTTAATAGCTCTTTCCATCTGTGCGTTTTTATCTGTAGGTATATTTCGTTGAAAACCTATTATAATGTGTGTGAAATCATAATCAGTATTTTTCTTCAAGTTAATTCTACTTGTAATTAGTTCCCACAAACGTAAATAACCTTTTTTGAATATCCTATCCACAACAGCGGCATACTGATTTAATCCATAATTTTTGAACTCAAGCGCCACTCCAGACGCATTACCTGAAAAACTAGCATCTGTCATATTGGGAACATTCGACAACATAGTTATTAATTCTTCTAATTTCTTCAATACGTCTAAAATCCCATTGTAATCAACCTGCTTTATCAACCATTTAATGTCACCATCTTCTCGCAGAAATATAGCCTTTGCATCAAATAGTTCTTTCTCTTCCTGTTTCCACGCCGGGTTTACCTCTCGTGCGGGATTACCAAACCTATCCACAACCATCATGCCATCAGCGCCCATTACATTTGTGAACATTGGATTATTAGGATTATAATTCAATAATAACAACTTTGCATCGTCATTATATTGCGTCATATTCTTCAAATTGGTAATCATGTTTTCATACATATCTATTAAACCTAACACAGGTTCATAAACAGCAATAGATGACGGATTTTCGAATGGCGTAACCGGCACGTCACCCCATAATAAATGCTTTTCAAGCATAGTTGTTTCGTTACCAGAATCATCAAAATCTACAAATTCAACCGGCATACCATCAGCAGTAAATATTCTACGAACACTGTCTGTTATTATTTCAAGTTTAATAATAACTGTTACACCATCAAGATCCAATTCTTCACTTCTCCTAAGAAATGCAATCGGATAAGGTGGCGTACCAAAATCATATACACAAATGCTATTTAAGCTATCCATCCATGCATAAGTTATCTCGTTATCTTCGCTTTCCATGACATATAAATATGCCGCTCCGGTTGTTATATAATTATGGATTAACTCAGCGAATACAGAACCGTCATCGTTGTATCTACGGATATAGTCTATTTCCTGTTGGAAATTTTCTGATGTATCTCCTTCCATAACCGTATATGTCGGCGCTTTGCCAGATAAATAGCCTTGAACCATATGAGTTATATAATATTCAAACGGAACTGGCACATGTTCATCTTTCGCGCTCATTAATATATACGGAACATCCTTGCGGCGGAAGCGATTATATAATTCTCTTCTAAATCTCCAATAAGGTTCAGCGTATCGCAACAACATTGTTACCTTTTCTGGCGTTATACTATCAAAAAATTGTCGCTCTATCTGGATAATGCTATATCACCACCTAACATGTTGAATCGATGAATTTTACAACTTTTTTGGGCAATTTATCCAGTGATTCATATGATTCGCTTCTAGCCCTATGGGTCTTGGCAAAATAACCATCTTTATCATGCATAATACTACACCCTGTTTTACCAAATCGCTTATTAGCAATTTCTCTTTCTTTCGCTGTTAATGAACGCTTATCTGTCATTTCTTTTTAGTTGCCTTATCAGTTTCATAACGGCAGTCCTTTGCTCCGCTCTTTTTACCTTTAGCCATGTAAATCCTCCTATATTTTCAAGTTTGACGTTACCATTAACGGGCCGCGCTCTATAATACGGATTAAACTGGATGCACTGTCCGCGCAATCATCGTGTTCCGCGTTTTCCGTATAATCCATAATCTCATTAAGATATTCCGGGTCTGTATCCTCCATAAAAATAATATTATTCCATGCTCTTTTTAAATACGTGCTTATCTTGACATATTTATTCATGGATTCATGGTAAGGCTCATTCGCAAATCCGCCCCGGCGACGTATCTCTTTTGCCAAATAACCTTTATCAGCGTTATCCTCAGTAGATATACTACCCCCGAAATACTGTTCTTTAATTTTTAAAAACTCATTTAAACAATTATCAATATGTGTTTTTCTTATCTTACCCAACACATATATAGTATTGCCCATTTTACGCGCTATAGTGAATGCGCTCCCGTCTTTACCTCCATATGCCGCGTCAATATGGCAAATTCCGTTATATATCTTAGTTTTGTCAGCTTCAAACCTTGGCGGCGTTGTGAACAATGCGTCCTCTGTTGCTATAAATTTTAACTCATAGTTTGCCGCAAATAATGATGGTGTCATAGATTGACGAATATCCTCTATTTCGTCCCTTGTCATCAAACCAGATTCAAAACACGTACACTTCACTTTATTAGGCATTAACGTTGCCGCATCTTCCTTATGCCAACACGTTCCCGTATTAACTATGCGCCCACCGCGATTTTTTATATTCTGCAATTCAAAATATACTTGTCGTGTGTGATTGCGTTCTGCCGGGCTTATCCTATCACGCATATTGATTATATCATCCGTATAAACAATATCCGCATGTTTACCAGTCAAACTACCGCCTACGCCAATGCCCAATAGTTGAACCGCACCCCGAACATGTGTAACTAAATTCGTACTGATTTCATTCTGGTTAGATTTTGTTAGTATCAACTTGCGTTCATATAGTTTAGATACAATATGCTGAATAACTTCACTTGTTAATATTTTCTTAACCTGATTGATGACCTCTACTACGTCAGCATCAGTCTTACGTAAGAATATAATGTTATGCCTTGGGTATAGTATGATACGTAATGCAATGGCAATAGAAAGACAAGTCGTTTTATAACTACCTCTGTGGGCTTGCAATGTATAGTCTGACTTGCCGAATGTAAATTCTTTTATCCAACTGTTATGCAAAACAGTCAGTTTGTCAAACCCACACCATACACCTATTTGGCGTGGATTGTCTTTACATAAATTCAAGTAACTAATCTGCGGTTTCGTTAGTTTCATCATTGCCATTATCATTAATATACGCTTCTACAGCATCTATAGTTTCCGACGTTTTCTTGGAATATTCTACCTCTTGAATATCTTTCATACCTAAAAAATTTTTTGCATGAAAAATCCATACAGCCGGATTTGATTGTGCAAGCTGAAAACCCGCTCGCCTTAATGAAATCTTTCCCCGTTGTTTCTTTTTGTCAAATACATTCGAAAAACCCATTGGTACGCCAAATTCGTCAGTATAGGTTCTTTTGCACCAATCATCTAATGTATCATAGCAACATCCCAATTCGGATTCAAATTCTAAAACTGTACATTGCAATGAGCACATTGTTTCAAAAATATTTTTATCTATTTCCTTATGCGGTCTACCGCCCTTATTTTTCATTTTGTTATTTCTCTACCTTTATTACATTCATAATATTTGGCAATTCAAATCATCCCTCGAATTGTTTTTGGTCTATTCCCTTTTGGGGTCTACCTACTTTAGCCAATATATAATCACCTCTTTTTTACAGACTCATCCAATATCATAGGGACGCAATTATCCCGTCTTTTATCATTTGAAATAACTAGCGCCTGTTGCCATCCAAATGATTTTATACTATTGGCAACTCTGGTTATCTGTTCGTCAGGATGTTTCTTTGCGTTCTTGGAATAAGGTTTTAAATCTTTGATGGACTTTTCTATTACTTGAATAATATCACACCTTTTTATAAAATTTTAAATTTACGACATTAATATCTTATTTATTTATCTTATATACTGCCTCATATGGCGTAATTAACTTTTTAAATGTGCCAGATTGCAATGTGCTTTTAGCGTTACGTTTTACAGCATGTGGTAATCCAAATTTATCATCTAACATTTTATCTCTATAATGCGATATATAAATTGCTTTTGCGTTTACATTATTAATCCAATCACAAAACTCGCTAAAATCAATGCCATTGTATGCATCACAATCTGTATTCCAATATGGCGGGTCTAAATAAACTACTGCATTGAAATCATCTATTTTGATATCTTTATAATCAAGACTTGTTAATTCTAACAATGGCTGTTGAAGCCGTTGAAGCTGTTGAAGCTGTTGAAGCTGTTGAAGCTATTGAAGCCGTTGAAGCTGTTGAAGCTGTTCAAGCTGTTGAAGCCGTTCAAGCTGTTGAAGCTGTTGTTTGTATTTTATGGATTGCTTATAATTATTCGACGTACCATATTTATTTAAAATATCAACTGCCAATTTATATTTAGTATCCGAATCTTCCTCAGCATATAAATATGTCTTGAAATTATTTCCAAATGAATTGACCAATAATTGCAAGCATTCTAATGGAGTTAAATCCTCAACGCTTTTATCTCTAATTACATAAAATTGTTGCATTGGTATTAGCGCATCAAACATATTATATTTGCCAGAAAATATATAATCTACAATTTTTCGCATACGAACATCATAAATATTACATATTGTATGATATCTAAATATTAAGGCTTCGGCTGTCATCGCAATGCCACCACCAAACACATCATAAAAATCAAATTTGCCTTTATTCTCAAGACGTATTAATTGAAATAATTGCCTAGACAACTTTTTCTTGGAACCCTGATATGGAAAACCAATCGGCGGGCCTTTACGATATCCTTTGATTTTTTCCAAATCAATGATATTAGTTATATTCATAACCACATGCTGGACATTTATATTTAAATTCTTTATCTAAATTAATGTTATCACCTAGATCATCTGATGCAGTTAACGGATCTGGCAACACGGATTCCGATAAGTCAAAGCCAAATGCAGACATATCAATATCAAAAATATTAGATAATTCTTCATTCAATAAATCGAAATCCCATAAAGATAATTCTGATGTTTTATTATCAGTTAAGCGATATGCCCGTATTTGTTCATCCGTTAAGTCATCAACAACAACACACGGAATAGTACTTATTTTTAATTTTTTGGCCGCTTTCACACGGGTATGACCTGCAATTATCACATTATTAGAATCAACGACAACGGGAACGCGCCATCCAAATGTCTCAATACTAGCCGCAACGGCATCCACCGCTGGATCATTCTTCCTTGGATTCTTATCATAAAACTTTAAATCATTAATTGATTTTTCATAAATCTGAATAAAAATCACTCTCCTATAAATGGCGCAATATGTGCAATAACCGCATTAAAACGTGCCTTTTGTGCTGGATAACAATTCCTGCCGGTATGCGTCTTATACCATGCATCCTGCAATGCCTCGCACAACGGCGTATGGCAATTAACTGAACGTAAAAGCAATAGTTTCAATTCTTTAAAGTCCGACAAACTGAAAAGCTTCTTTTTAATACATCTTAGATAAAATTGTCTGATTTCGTCGTCCATAAAAATCACCAAATAAAAAATGCCATATATTTATATAATATGGCATTTTGAAAATAATGTCAATAGATATTTCTGTTAAATTTACAAAACATAAATGCATAACACAATACCTTATTTTACTTGGCTATACATTTTACGCGACATGACTGTACGTAGCTTTACTACACCATGACTATGCATTTACATTACACGATGCCACATGACTATACATTTACACAACCCTACGCTACAATACCGTACCATACAATAACCATACGACACAGAGCACAACTTGACTACACCATAACCATACATTATATGACTTAACATTAACTGTACTGTACTCAACTTTACGTTAGCTAACTCAACTCAACCTTACATTTACCTTACATAATTACATTATTTCGTAACTGTTATAATTGAACGGCCATAACCGGCATTGCGCCATTGTAAAAAAGCTTTATACTTTGAATATTCCAATAACTCCATGACTAACTTTTCATATTTAGGATCAAGCAATTCAATCTCAAAATCAAACGTTGTCCCTACTGGTACAGTTTCACTATTAGCTAATGCAATCCTTTCCCCTTGTGCCGTCTGCCCCCGCAATGGACGTTGAATATTCCCTACTATGCCCTGTTCTGCCCCTTCATAAACCAGCGGAATCTTTCGCGGGAATACAAATACGCAATCTGTTAAAATCTTTATATAAGCTTTAGTTTTAGCTGTTTCCGATGTAGAAACACGTGCCATTGCCTGAGCCGCCGCTTTCAAGAATCCTTTTATCTGATAATCCCACATAAAAGGTTGGCCGTCAGGTTTGCCATTCAAGCGTGGGAATACCGTCTTTGCTTTTTCAATTACCTCTGTTATGCCTATTGCCGATATCTCTTCCGTTGTACTTTTAGCATCCGGCGCTTTGCTGGCAATGTATTCCTCATGAAGATTTGGATCTGCGCTGGTAGTCCCCAACATTTCCGTAATTAATTCAGCATGGCATTTCAATACCATATAATCATAAGCTCCTTTTCAAATAATCAATAGCGCGTACTATCGCAAGAATTGCGCATTGACCATAATCTGTACTATACCAACTGCATGAACATTTACAAGGTTGCCCGGATAAAGGGCATATACCAGATGTCATCTGAACCATTCCTCCAAATCTTCCCGTGATAAAACTTCTGGATGCGTCTTTATCGGCCAACCGTCATCACCCAGCAAAACCAGTTTAGGCAATGATGTTACTCTATACTGCTCTGCTATCTTGGGTTCCTGTTCAATATCAATCTTTTGGAACTCAACTCCGTATTTAACGCATATACCTTTTACAACTGGTTCATACTGCACACAAACGCGACACCAAGGCGCTGTAAACATAAACATTTTCTTCATAATTCCAACCTCCAAAAAATTTATAGAGTTAATTGCTCAACGTTGTCATTTGCATGTAAAAATGCGCCGCTTTTAATTTGATTTTTAACTAAAACCTTAGATTTTTTAAGCCCTGACAATGTATAACCGGAATCCAGTATCAATTTAAGCATTTCCGGCGCATATCCTCCATTCTCAATATCTGATTTGAAAATACATGTATCACTATGCCATATCTCAAACATATTTATTCTGGTCTCCCATACATAGATATAAGATAATCAATATTTATATTTTTCAATTCAAAATGACATTTATCTGGGGTATTCCAGTTTCCTCCCCATTCTAATCCTAAATATTCTCCTATTTTCCCGCATTTATTTAAAAAGTCCTCATCATACTCCTTTCCCTTAATATTTTGACATATATCGAAACACATACCCCATTGGTGGAATGATTTGTATTCACTGCCTTTAGCGTTAGTGATTATCTCCCCCGAGAATGTACGCCCTTGTGCGTAAAATAAATCCTGTTGTTCTTTTGTCCTTATGGTCTCTGTTATCTTAACATCTAACCCATTATTTCTGGCTATTTCAATAAACTGCTCCATTTTAGCCTTCAAATTAGGGTTCAATCCTTTCCATAATGGAGAAGGTTTATAATATCTAAATACATGCGCTGGATAATTACTGTCACCATATCGTTCCATATTTAACCTATCCGCTTGCATATTAGCAAATAACTTAGAATTTTCTTTTGAATATCCACCGCGCTGTTTAGCCCAATATATATATCCTTCTCCATAATTATACCCCTGCAAAGCTAACTTAATGTTATCCAAATCATTAGGTGAACCCACATTAGCCGCTTTTAAACAATCAGCTAAATAATGACATCCACAGTTTATTGAATACTCAACATCTTTTATTCCGTTAGGTTTAGAATCGTATTTTTTATTATACTTGCATTCTGCGCTTTGCATTAAATCTGATGTTTTACTTGTGCCTAATGCCCCCCATTCTTGACGGCATACTGCCAATATAAGTTTTTTGTATCTTATTATACCGTATCTTTCAGCGTATTTGTCAATCAAACTAGAATATTTCATAATATCATCTGTTATCCCGACGTTTATCATATCACCGCCAGAATAGCCAACAATATTTACTGGCGGCGCATTTGGCAATTTGATAGCATTAGCGGCATATGCTGACGCTGGATACAACGCTATACATGCCGCTAATAAAATTGATACAAATCCTTTCATGTTTTACTCTCCCGAAAATCTCTTTATTTATTTTAATAAATTATCTGGAGTTCCATACATTGATTTATAATCTTGTGGCGCAAATCCATTTAATTCAAAATGACCAGCATCCCCAAGTTTAGACCAATTTCCACCCCAATTCATCCCTAATGACATTCCTATGCTTCCTACCTTGTCAAAAAAGCCTCCATCATTTGAATATTCAGCACCGGGCGCATTCCTGCATACATCAAATGCAACACCCCATTCATGAGCGCTCTCATAATCATTACCATTAGCGTAGGTAACTATTGCACCCGGTTTAGTTCTACCCTGCGCATATAATGCATTCTGTCGCTCAACCGTCCTGAACGTTTCCGTTACTTTTACCGGAAGTCCTGCCGCATTGCATAATTCCAGGAATTGATTCATCTTAGTTTGCATTTCAGGTATTAAACCATATATACTGTCTGAATTTGAACGTTGATAAACGCCGTAATATTGTAAAACCCTATTTGCATATTTTTTATCCCCATACCTATTCCACCCTAATTTTTGTGCTTGCATATCTGAAAAACTGCAAGCTTTTTCCTCTAATGTTCCTATGCCTGAATTTGCGTAATTTACAAATCCGCCCCCCATATTATAAGCATATAAAGCAAGTTTAATTCTTTCAATGTCTGTAGGCGATTGCACATTAGCTAGATGTAATACTGTAGCCAATTCATGGATTCCACAATCTATGGAATATTCTTCATCCTTAATTGAATTTGGTGTATTAGGATACAATTTATTATACTGGCATTCGCTTGATTGGAGTACATCCGGGCCATATCCACTGTTTTCCTGTTGCGCCAATGCTTTTATTAATTCAATATATTCTGATATCCCGTATTTATCAGCATACTTTTCAAATAGTGGCGTGTATTGTAATACCCTATTATTTACATTTGCTCTTACTACTTCTTGGATGCCTACCATCTGATTAATTGATTGGGTTATTGAATGAATGGCCGGTTGTATTTCTACCGTTCCAGTACCATCCTGTACTTCCCAACCCAAAACTCGATCATCATCCCATTGTACTTGCGGTACATCATTCCACTTTACCAAGGCATTATCTGCGCTCCATTGAACTGTATTATCAACCTCCCCCCAATTAAATGTCCCAGCAAATGCATAAACTGGAGTAGTTAACATTAGTACAATAAAACCGGTTACAATTAACTTCTTTTTTATTTTTGCTCATCCAATGGAGTGTAATAAGGCGCATTTTCAGGCAAGATCGGAGTGCTGGCTTGCCAAGCCAATGCTTCTTTATAGTGGGCATCCGTTTCAGAAGGCCATATAATATCATTGGAATACTGGTTTATATTATTAACAATTTGATCCGTTATTTCATGGGGCTCAGTTTTTGGCGGATAATTAATATCAAACCAAGGCATTCCAGGTATATGCCTAGTCATATTAAAATCTGCATACATCTGTTGACGTTCAGCGTCTGTCATTTGATAAAGATTGGCTGTTCCTATAGCGGCAGTTACGTCATTGTACATTTGCTTAATTTGCTTATCTGAATCTGTTAATTCTGTCTCCGGCGTAGTCAACCATATTAATGATTTAAACTGAGCATCGTCTATTTGACTTTGTGTAGCTCCTACTACAGCCCTCTGTTCTGGTGTCATATTTCTTAATCCAGTAGTATCATCACCAAACACCATCCAAGACAAATCTTTAGTAGCTTCTTTTCTAGCCGCTTTTCCTGCTGTATCAACAGCTTTTGCGGCAATCTCACTTGTGGCTTTGTTTACTTGCGTAGTAAGCACTCCCGCGCCATTAGCAACTGCCGACAATGGCTCGTTTGAACCAATATTTAGATTAGCTAATATATATAACCCTACGATTGTGCCGATAATAGTTAAAATCGTTTTTGTCGTTTACTTTCCTCCTAATCTTTTTGCCCACTCATCAGCAGTGGGCATACTAGTATCAATTTCATAAGGCTTTACTTGAGTTATTGCAGATGGAAGGTTTGCGCTATTTAAACGTTCCTGCCATCCGCTGGAATCCTTTGGTAAATTGGTATCTATTCCTGGCAATAAGCTTTGCGTTGGTGTCAATTCCGATTTCTTAATCTCTATCCCTTTTTGAATAGCATCATATAACTTATCAGCTTCTGTTTTTGCTGGTACTGGCGCTAATGTTGGAATAGGAACCGGCGTAGGCTTTGCCGGTTGCTTTGGGGCTTCTGTTGGCTTTAACGGCATATTAGTAGGTACACGTACTGGCGTATTTGTTGCTATTGGTTGCACATCATCCTCTACTTGTGATTTTTTTTTTATCAATTCCGGTTCAGGAATCGGCGTATTGGTTGCTGTAGGTTTTGGCGTTGGCGTAGGTGACAATGTAGGCATAGCTATTTTCTTTACTTCAACATCCGGCCTAATCCTCAGAATTACATCTGCATCCTGTAAACCTGGCGTATCTTCTGGCACGTTCCCCGCCCTCATACGTATACACCATTGCGCTTTGCTTGTATCTGATATCTCAATATAATTTTGTGCCGATGGATCTTTGTAAAGCAGTGAGTATCCTCCATCAAGCAATGTATAAATCTCATCATTTATAGAAAAAATATCACCTGGCTGGCTTTTCGACGGTTCTATAAATAAAACTAAATCCGGTCTATCCTGCAACTGTTGTACAAACTTCTTTGATTCCTCTACTGCCACTCCATACGGCCATATAACGCCGTCTTTTAATAGTGTATACGCTTTACCTCCAGTAATAACAATATCTCCCGGCACAGCATCTTTAGGCAAAACATGTATAGTTGTTTTTACTAATTCGTCTACCGTCTTCCAAGGTTTAGGCTGGCTCGCCAAAACTGGTATTATCGTTGGCGTAGGGGTCAACGTGGGTTCTTGTATCTGCCCAGACCAATCAGGAACTGATACCGTACCCAAATATCCATTTGGATCAAATGTCGTATTAGGCTGAGTGCTATTCGAAACCTGTGTGGATTGTTGTTCTTTAATTATCTGCTTGACAACTCCAGCAATATCATCTAATGTAATAGAGGGCTTTGTACTGTTTGATTCTTGTATTGGCGCTTGGCTTAACGCTGATTGAGTATCCATGCTGGTACTGGCCGACAACAGCACAGGTTGCGCCTTTCCACCCGGAGCTTCCGCCTGTGCTGTTTTGCTCAATTTAGATAAATCAATATTAATCACGCCGCTAAATATTAAAAACCCAGCTATTACCGCAAATATAATTAACGCCGCTGTATTATTACTATTCACATAACATCAATCCTTCAAACCGCGCCATTCCCAATGGCACGATTCTTCCAAGCATAAGCTTAATTTATCATCCGATTTGCAATATTTGCAAGTTTTACACATATTTATTGGATTTAAATCACGTATTGCTAATTTCAACGCATTCATCAGGAAACGAATATCACTCGCCTTTATTTTTTCATTCGTACCACCATCTAGCTTTTCGGCTATCCTATCAATTCGTTCCATAATTTCTTTCATGGAAAATCCTACTTTCTTAAATATTTAGCCCAAATATCTTCTGCGGTACGCTTTTTTATTTCCCTCTTTTGTTCAGGAACATCAATAGCCACATTTAATGATTCCAATGCATCTACCTTTTTTTTCGCTCGCAACATTTGACGCTTTTCATTTGCGCTTTTTACATAATTAGCTATTCCATTTAAACGCGCTTGCGGCGCTGATAATCCACTTAACAAACAAACTGTTTCATCTGGATTAACAGATTGAAACGTTGCTAACGGTTCTCCGTATTGTTCCTTTATTTTTTGCAAATCTATACTTGCCGATGCTGATAATACAACATATTCTATTAATTCATCTTTTTCTGCTGGAACATATATCCCACCAGATAACGCGCTTAACATACGCTCCGTAGATGATTGTTCTTTCGTTAACCGTCCGATAATACCATATCCACCAGCCGTTAACGACCTTTTTAAATCAGCATTATCAATTACACCATCAATATTCTTTACGTCTGGTAATCCTAACAATGATATAAAATCATTTACAAATGTTTCGTTAATAAGTTTCTTATCCTCAGCCTTTGAATTATCTATTGCAAACACGGAACAAATACCGTCAATATTTTGCATTTCTCGCATCGCTTCTACAGCGTTAGCTTGCGCTTGCAATGATTCGTTTTGCGACGGCAAAACTACAATCGCCCCGATATTCTTATCTGGATACGTTCCAATAAGATTATCAATTAACATTGGTGATGCGCCCGATCCTGTGCCCCCGGCGGCTGAAAAAATTACATATACAAAAGGAGTTTTCAATTTATCGTCTATAAACTGATTAATCTTACTCCATTCCCCATTTGTGATTAAACGTTTTGAAATATTTCTGTCTTTAGCACTGCCCTCAGCACCAGTTATATGATAGGGTTGTTTGGCTTTTATAGTTTCCAAATCCTCTATTGATGTGTTTATGCACACAACATTAAATCCAGCAGATTCAAACAACTTTCCTATGTTTCCGCCGCATTGCCCTATTGCCAAAAATGACACGTCATTTCTATTCATTACTTTTTTAAACTCTCCCTTTTTATTTTTTTTAATTTTGTATAACCTTGCTAATCACACTATTATAAAACTCCAGACCTTCCGGCGTTAGATAAAACGTTTTTGCCTTATTATCGGTTAACCCATATGCCGTCATGCCGACATCAACCAATCTTACCAATCTATGATAGATTGTGCGCTCCGTTACTCCTGCCTGTGTTATTTCCTTAGATTTCATTGCCGTAATTGGATTAATTACACCAAACTCTGCCAACGTCTTGATTATATATGCATCCGTCCTGCTTAATTCCATTTTTCGCTTTTCGCACCCTCCTTTCATTTTACATAAAAGGCCACCGATATCAGCGGCCTAATTCATATTTTTTAAAACTAATTATTATAAGATACTTTAAAATTTACCGTTCCGTTAGCCACCGCCTTTGTCGCAGAATCGTTTGTTGGCGTTAAATAAAATGTATACCAGGCTCCATTCACAACTATTAGTCTTTTTGTAACGGTTCCAGCGCCGGATATTGAACTTATGCATGATTGTTCCTTACTGGTTTTTCCAGTACCAGGTACAGTTTTCGTATAGGTTATTTTATATTTGCCGCTTTCATTCCCGGTTGTCTTTAATTTTACCGTTTGAATTAAATGATAATTATCAACATATATAGTATAATGCAGTTTATTCTGCTTATCCGCCGCTAATATGGCCATTGCCGTACATACAGTTAACGCTACAATAATCAATCCACTGATTGTTTTCTTGAACATTTATCATGACCTCCAAGTCGAATTATTTTGTCATAGTTTTAGTCGTTTGTTTCCTTGCGTTCCATTATCACTCCTTTCAAATATATTATATGATACTTGATAACAAATGGATGCATTGCTTTCAAATAGTTTTAAAATATTTATTCGACAATTTCATCTAATCTTATCTGAAATTTTTCACTTTCAATTCTTGCCAATGCTTTTTTATAATATTCCTCGTTTATTTCAAATCCACAATATTCATATCCTGCGAGATAACAGGCAATCAATGAACTGGCTGAACCTACATGTGTGTCAAGTATTTTATCCCCAAGTTTTGCAAATTGATTTAATAGCCAGGTGTATAATTTTATTGGCTTTTGCGTCGGATGCCATCTTTTTTCGGAATACTTTGACGTATTTCCAGCTTCTCCAAACGGCGAAATCTGGACTATTTTGGCATTGCGATTAAAGGAAGTCCATATATATTCGCACATCGCCATGCTAAAATTTTCAGGCTGTAGTTTATCCCAAATCATAAAACAACGCGTCGGCGGCAACGAAAAATAATTCGCGCCAAATATTACCTGATTTTTGCTTACCCGAAACAATTCTTTAAAATACTCTTGTGTTGGCGCAACATCCCAATCAATTATAGATTTACCATATTTAGTAAACCAACTACCTCCAGTTCTTTTAACTTTTATATCTGGTTTATATTTATCAAATCGTTGGCCAAATCTTGATCCATCTGACACATCTGACAAATCCTTCCCTGCGCCGCCATAAGGAGGAATCATGGATCGACAATAGCTAAATCAAAAAACTTATCAGGAAAGGTTGCCATTCCAATCATGCAATCTCCGTTGTACAAATTATTCAATTCATATATTGTCGATCCCATAAAACCACCTCCGATCCATAAGCATTACAATTTAACCTGCTGACCGACCATGCTATTAGACTTCATTTCAGCGGCCTTTTTTTCATTGATTGTAGCTTCTCCAGTTTCATCATCATCCCATGGACCTTTATCATCTACCACCGTGGCTATCGCTTGTGGAAATTTAACATTATAAAGTACATTCACGCAATTAACCGCATATACAGCAAAATGGCATGACGAATGTTTATCAATTAATTTGACAAGAGCATTCTGGATATTTTGCCTATAATCTTCTGCCGTTAATACCGATGTATTACTCCATTCTGCCAGAAATTTGTATAAATCTCCAAAAAATAAATTATCCTTTCCTCCGCTCTTAAAATCAAACTCCGACATCATATATACATCCTTCAGTCAGCATCCACCCAGAGCCATTACATAATTGACATTTATCATCTATCCCGCCGCACAAACACTCAACCAAAATCATTCTTCTGCCTCCATATTCGCCCATCGAACAAATTCATCCCAACAATTATATCCGTAATATTCAACTTCACAAGTATATCGCGCAGGACAATCTCTACAACGTAACTTATTCATATCTCATATTTAATTAAGTTAGAACATTCAGCGCATTTATGCCCGCTATTGCGACCAAACATTGAATACATTGCTTCATTCTTTCTTTTTATCATTAAATCCCTCTGTGTATATTATATAACAGTTACTTCAAATTGGATACATTGCTTTCAAGTACTATTTAAATAGTTAAATACAAAATAATACAAAATTCTATATAAATATCTAGCTGAATATATTTTGTCAATAAATGAAATATTTAAATTAAATCTATGCTGAAACGTTAAAAGAGAAGCAATAAAAGCATTTGGGTTCATGTCGGTATCGTATTTATGTGTAAGAATATCCTTATATGAACCAGATTCAATTAATAAAAACATCCTTGCGCCGTCAGATTGCGCACGTTCAAACTCACGCTCAAAACGTAAACGTCCGTTGCTAAGATTCCCGGACAGTTCTGTCAAATTCGCCTTACGCTCTATCGTTATTTTTCGACTAAAATCTATTTCTTTTGTCATATATTCACACACGGGAATTATACATGAATAATCCCCATAATCCAGTTTGCGCTCAATAATTGGCACGAACGTATCTTTTAAAAACTTAATTATATGCCCATTTTTCTGCTCTCTTGTGTCAGATATTACAATTAAGCTCTTTAATACTTCATCACGTTCTTTTTTAGTCATATTTTATTTGCTTAATTCCTTATAATATTCGACCGTAACCTTGAAAATTTTATCCATAACAATCTCAAACAGATCGTTTGGCATGTTATTTTGCTTGCAAGTTTCCATGAATCCATATAATTCCATTAGGAATGGATTCAACTCGCGCTGATTCATGTCTAAATTGATTTGAAATGGCTCTATTTCTTTATCCTCCCTTTTTTAACAACAAACATTCCTAACGCAACACCCACCACCGCTCCAAACAATGATCCCAACATACAAATAATAAATACGTTTGCAATATATTTTGACAATATTTCAACCATAAATTCCCTCCATAGTGGGGTATCCCCATTTTACGGATACCCCTAATTATCAATTTCCCTCCACTGATTTTTCAAATATTCCCAACATGATTTAAGATATGTCTCTATTTCCGGCATATCATCCTCAGTTATTTTATCAATCTCAACCGCCCAAAATATACCCTTACGTTGATATATATAATATAATTTTAGCGTATATTCATCTGGTATTTCCGTGCCATCAAATTCATCAAAACGATTTTCAATATCAAATCGAAAACAATGATTTAAATTATGAAAATTATGATCAACCGTCAAATCCTTATTGAACATATGGCGCTTGAAACTACTCCATGTATAATACTTTGTTTGGCCGAAATTATCCTGTTTACCTGCGTAATAGTTAGAATCAGAACAATAGAAACTATGATTAGTTAACTTTAATTCCATTTTATTCCTCCTTGTCACATAATAAATGTAATATTCTTTCAACTAAACCTACATAATCCGGCGTAATTTTTACTTTATCCTTATGCGCTTCATAATAACTCAATGCATTACCGCCGAATTTATATCCCATTGCTTGCCAATCGCAAATCATTTCCACATAAGATAATAATTGATATAAACCTTCATCTGATTTATTAAGCCAATATTGCCAATGATGTGAATTGTTTTCAAAATGATGCTCCCACGCAGTTTCGAATACATTTTCGTCTTTCACATCACCCTTGCAAGGATAAAAATATTCTCTGTATTGAGTGAACTCTTCCGCGCTATATTTACTTAAATCATGCCGTTTAATCATATCATTCAGCATATAGAACTTCCAGTCATCATAAACAAATGATTCGTTTTTACATTTATGCTGGACTTCATCCCAAGCTAACGCAACGTTCCTTCTATGTTCTTCAATGTAATTGCAATATTCTATGAATTTATCATTTATCTCGCTCATGATTTTTTACTCCTATTTTTTAATCTATCTGGCAAATGCAACACCATTACCACAAGTATATAACCTATTGTGAGTAATAATGCAATCGCTCCAACCGCATACTCCAACAATTTATCAATAGCGGCTAATTGTGCCCATAATTGTAACCAATCCATAATTCCATACCTCCATTATATCCATTCTCACCGCGGTCGCTGTCTCTTAATATCCAGATTAAATAGATTGCCATCAGGCTCATCTTGAACTACCTGATGTGATACTATGAATGGCATACGATTGATAATAGCCTTCAATTCCTCATTGTCTCTTAACAAGTCATACATTTCTGCCTTCAACCTGCGAATTTTCTTTTTCTTACTCATACCATTCTCCTATTTAGATTTTTCGATAATTATTTCACATATAACGATAGTCAGTAATATTATAATAATCCATACTGCTACACGCCAAAAAATATCAATTATTTTACACACCTCACAATATTATATCATTAGATCCACATTTCAGATATTTATTCGTCAAAATCTTGCTGTTTTAATATCTCTTTGATTTGAATAAGAATATAAGAATTATCGTCATTATATAAGCCTAATAATTTAGCTTGCGTCCATACTAGACGAAACTTAAAATAACCGTTTAAAATAAGCGCTCCCATTTCAACATCTGTCTCTCCAGTTTTTGCCGTAATATCATCCTGCATATCATGTATCGTTTTAATAAACTCTGATACTCTCATAATAGATCTTCCTTTTATTTATTAAATGTCCAATGGTATAATTGTTTATAATATTCTAATTTATTCCGCGCTTCAATCATTTCTTTAAAACAGTATTCTTGTGAATCAGAAATATCTTTACCGAATTTTGCTAAATCTATTATAATTTTTATTAACTCCATTTTATTATAAAAATCATTATTTAATATTTCTTGTATTTCATTA
>Ga0209629_10000019_pt1 | contig 67847 bp, 121 predicted proteins | sample TergutCu122P5_FD_187286 | JGI IMG/M metagenome (GOLD analysis project Ga0209629, IMG submission 187286) | Cubitermes ugandensis P5 segment gut microbial communities from Kakamega Forest, Kenya - Cu122 P5 (SPAdes) (version 2) | ecosystem: Host-associated > Arthropoda: Insects > Digestive system...
ATGGATCACATACTGACAGTGCATTTTGATTGCCTATTTGCAATACTGATTTACCAGACCCACGCACAAACATTTTTTCACTTGCATTAAACCATGGGATATAATTAGCCGCCCCGCCGTCCCCTCTATGGATACCGTCCAGCAAATCAGCATTAAGATTTGACTGTAATGTTCCGTCTTTAACGGCATGATTAGCACCCGCTATCTGCGTGGCCACGCTAGCGGGCGTCGCAAATGCGTTAGCATGATTCCCATCTAACATATCAGCATTTAAATTTGCCTGTAAAATTCCATTCTTTACAGCAAAATTACCCGCCGCAATGGCATTATTTACATATTCAATACTAGCATATGCTTCACCCATTAAACTATCAATAATATCCTGCGCCTGCTTAATCATTGCATTTACAGCATTAAGCGCCGTATTGACATCATTATGCATTGAATTAATAGCGTCATCAATCTGGTTATTTGCATTGTTGATAGCAATAGTCATAGCATATTGAATGTCATTAAATACCTGTTGCGCCTGTATAGTTAACTGTTGTAGCTGATCTTTTATTTGCTGTACGATGATTTCAATAGGTGAAACATACGACTGCGATATCTTATCTAAATCAAGTAAATCACTAACAACCAAGAAGTTATAATACAATGTAGCGGCTCTTACTCCAGCCGCCGTATATAAATTAATATAAGCCGTGACCCATCCGGGTGCTGAAAATATCTCATTGTTCAACAGATACGATATTCCAGTTGTGGATAATACACCATTTTCCACAACGTTAGAGCGATCGGGCTTTTGGAATACCATTTCGGCCCTATTGAATAATGTATATTGTAATTCATTCGGCCCCTTATACACACGAAACATAAACCTGACGTTCTTTAGATTGGCTTGATTTAAGACAATATCTGTCTTTTGTGTTGTTGGTTGGTCAAAGTCTAAATTAATCGTGTAATCCATTACAACCAACCCCCTACAATAATAAATGAAGTCCCACTACCGACTAACATTACTCTGTCCCCTACCTGTGGATTTGTATAATGTTTCATACGCTTATATATTTTTGAAGATGGTGACGTTTCCCCCATAAATCGTAAGATTGGATCTCCAGCCCCGTTTAATTGCACTACTATTGCATACTTCACGTCAAAACTTTGTTTCTGCGTGGTTTTTTGTTGTTCATTACTCCAATACTCATTAGATGTAACTATATTCCCGGTCATAACTCGACAACCCTTCGTCCTGAATGTTTCATCTGACCATTATATGACATTTGCACTTCCCAACTTGTTTCAGAAAACTTTTGCGGTGTATCAAATACTGTGGGGAAATCAACATATAGCGTGTCTTGCGCCCCATGTGTAGGCATAATTGCAGACGTAAAATCCAAATAACCGTATGCAGACATGCTATTCAATGCTATACGTCTTGTAAAATTGTCTAACGCCGTTTGACTGGATATATCGTTAAGTTCCTCATAGTCAACAATGCGCCGTCCCCTATTCTCTATGGACGTAGGCGATTGCGGATTGTGATTTTCCACAACTGAAATATACTCGCTTGTACCCTCCAGATTGCGGGCCACTCGGATAAACACATTAGGTTGACTTGTTAGATCCAACTTTTCCACAAAATCCGCATAAACTACACTGTCTTTACCTGCAATATACGTCTGTGTGATTGCCCTTAGTGCCGGTTCCACATATGGATTTGAAAAGAAAAAACCAACTTCATCGACGCCTATTGAGTTATAATTAATTTCTCCAAGTAGACCGTTAACCGCTTCTTTAACCTTTGTGCCTAATGGTATTTCCCTATCACGCGCTATTATAGCGGCATATGCTGGAATATTTATTTTACCAATACCTGATAACGCTAACATTTTATTTATTTCTGCAACGTAATTACTTCCAGCTTGAATAAAATACCGTTGTGTAAATCTATCTGATTCTATAATCATGGTTTTATCGTATGCACCTATTTCACGCTTAACATACTTACCAGATATATTTCTTTCAGGAGTTTCCAACATAAATATACCCATACTATATTCGACCGTATCACCTTTAGGCATGTGCAATACTACCCATGGTTGAATCTGATCTGATAAATAGTTAATATTACTTTGCAAATATTCATTCAACGTAAAAGATGCAGAACGTTTTATAGCCGCAAACAAATTATACTTTATTGTAGCGGCTTCAATGCCTGAAATTTCCCCTTGTTTCACATCTTGTTTATTCAACAAATCATATCTGAATGTTAATTGTCTGTTTCCAGCGCCCTCAAAATGAAGAACGCTGGAAATCTGAGCATCGGTATAATTACCCGGATTGAATACAAACATTACAACTCGACCTCTTCCGAATAATCCGACCTTTGAATATCAAACGAAACGACCCAACCATCCATATCAGGTTTATCGCTCAAACCGCTTGCAATTTGCCCAAAAATGGTACCGAATTTTCTATCTCTAACTACTAATGTATTATTTAATTCATTATATGCACGCAATATATTTCTTTCCTGTTTAGTAACGTAAAAGCTAAAGCTTAATAATTCATTAACCGATTCCCCTACTTGTATAACAGGATACTTTCGGCCAATAAAATTAGTAAAATCTCTTTCCATTTGTTGTTTTCTTTCACGTTGTGGTTCATTGTCTACTTGCCGTAATAGCTTTAGCATATTGGATCTATCTGTTACCGTCGCAATGGTAGTATACGGAAAATCTGTATATCCCGCCACTTGATTACTATCCGCGAATGCAAAGTTGGCCGTTACCACACGAACATAATAGACATATCTTTCATCCGGGGCGGCTGTATAATCATCATAATAATTTACGTCTACTGTTTTGGCAATTCGCTTAAACTTATTTGCGTCCGCCAAACTACGATATACATATACATTATTTGATGCTAAATTGTCAAAATATAGTCTGTTACAAAACGCAATCGCTCTTGATACTTGTAAAGTAAGCGGCGGCGGTTGTTGGACGCTAATTGTAAAGTAAAACGTTGTCCATGTTGATTTAAGGCCATATTGATTAGCAATCCTGATATTAACCATATAATCCCCATTGGGGATTAATTCTGTTATTGTGTGTTGACCTGCAACATAAGGAATATTATTCTTGACATACACACCATACAAAAAATTCGATATAGCCAAATCATAACTTAATACCCCACTACCTGAGAAAAATATCGTTGGTCTGTTACTATTTGAAACGGCTGTAATAATAGGCGGCGGCGGCGCTCCAATAGTATAGAATGTGACTATACTACTCCACGGGCCAACATCTCCCAATGCGCCATAAGCCCTGACTTGCCAATCTACTGTATGCTGACCGTCAATAACACCGGTTGTTAAAACAAGCGCACCTGTGGTATTGCTTATGCTTTTCCATGCGCCACCGTCAATCCTATATTGCCCATCAAATGCTGACGGCGTGGCATCATACATGCTGGAATATAAAAATTCAAGATTTACACCGGCGGAACCTATAACAGATATACCGACAGGAAACATAGGCGTCGGCGCAAGCGGCGGGTTTGTAGCTAAATTAAATGTTCCTTGTCCCCACGGCCCCCAGCCGTTATATTGCGTTTGTGTGCGAACCCGGATTGTTACCTGTGTATATGCTGTCATAGTATTAGCGGGTATAACATAGGTGTTTATAGTATCAGATATAACAAAGTCTTTTAATGTAATGCCGCCTTGTACTATCTGAACCTGTGACGCAACCTGAGGATCAGGCGCAAGTAAATTCGGATTAGGCGCATGTGACCACGTTGTTCTTATGTTCCCTTTGGGGTTCATAGTCATTGTCGGTTGTATATTTGTAGGCGCAAGCGGCAATAATGGATCTGCTGTAATAATTAATTGATGACTGGAATCTGTCGCATATGCATTGCCCACAAGGGTATAACTACCGGCAAAACTCATGCCCATGTAACCGCCAAATACATTAGACATTTTTATAATACTTGTTACATCTGTATCCAAAATCCCCGATTGCAAATAATCGGCAGTAATGGAAACCATTAGCCCCGGGAATCCAGTGATATACTTATTATAGTCTATCGTTGGGTTTAAAAACATAGGCAAGTTGATATTATTAGAAACAAATGGTTGTATGCCATAAGCCGCCCGTGGGGTGGGCGGCGTTATAGCCATTGGATCTGTTGTCAATGATTGCCTATTCACTCTTAATATAACATTTGTTACGTTTAAGCGTAAAAATTGGGTAAAATCATACATACTCATTGTCATGTATGAATATGCCGCCGGGACATCACCGTAATGTATGCCTGTTAATAATGTGCCACTTGTACCGCCGGTCTTATAATATATGGCCGCTGGATTAATTGTATAAGTAGTCGCCAATTATAATACCCCCAAGTTCACACGCTGTTGGAATATAAAATTTTTAAATACTTCCGTTAATTTTTGCACGTCATTTATATCCTCCAGAGGTACATTAATTGATGGATTGAAATTTTCAATCATAATCCTTGGGTTGTTTGTTATTGAATTATTAGTTGTATCAATATTTCCAGCCATACCAGACAACTGAGTTGAAAAATCTCCGCTTGCAAAATTGCCAAATACTCCGCTTATGGTATTTTGGACTGCACTTGCCATCGAATCAATACCCTTTATAAATCCTTCACCCACGTTAATACCCATATTAGCGAATAACCTCGATGGTGAATGCATTTGCATTTTTTCTTGTAATGCATCAATAGCGGCTTGACCCATTTCATCAATAGCTTGCTTTAACGGTTCAAACTGAGATTTAATACCCTTAATAAATCCATCAATAGTATTCTGTCCCGCGTAAACAAAATCAGTTCCGGCTTTTTCATTAAGCATAGCCGTTAATTCCTTTATTTTCGCGTCCGTTTCGTCCTTTAATGGCGCAAGTTCCTTTATTGCTTCTTCACGCGCAAGCGCCTGTTTTTCGCCCCATAATTTCACATAATTGTCAAGTTCCCCGGCAGACATTGACGCAAGGGCTGTTATTTCAGCGTTTGCTTTTGGCCCCATGTTACGCAATTCATCAAGCAAACCTTGATCTATACCCTTAGCGGCAAGACTATCCAAATTCGCCGCCCAATTCTCCATTTCTGTAACTTGCGCTTGTAAATTTGTCGTCAATGTTTCCGTTGATACCTTTTCTTTTGCTTTTAATTCCTCGAATAATCCAAATGAGTTCGCAATAGACTTTGAACGGCTGTCAATGGCATCCTGATATTTCTGTTCAGCGTCGGCCATCTGTCCTGTTATTTTTTCTTGTTCAGCGAATAAACGTTGTTGCGCATCCATCAACTCTTGGTCTGCCTGTTTCCGCATGTCTGAACCTTCAAAATATTGTTGGGACGTTTGCATCCAGAAGTCTATTTCTTCCTGCATGGACATCATGTTATTCTCTTTGCGTAACTTTACCCATTCCTTATTGTTTTCAAACTCTTGTTTATATAATTCATTACGTTCTTTTAGCATTTGGTCTGATAATTTATTGATGTTCTTGTCTATCTCAATGCGTTCCTTTGTTCCCTCTGCGTATCTCGACGTCAATTGTTGCCACATCTGTATCTCTTGATCTGCTTCATAATCTTCTTTTTGTCTGTATTGTTCTATCCACAGTTTAGCATTTGCAAATGTCTTTTTACTCATTTCAGCGGCGGCGTCTACTGTCTTTTTAGATTTTTTATCAATGATATCTGCCGATACATTTGTCAAGCTATTAGCGAAATCCTGCGCGGCAGTCTTTCCAGTGTCCACGTTAACGCTTTTAGATATGCCATCAAGAATTATCGTTCCTAATTTTTTAGTAGTATCTGCAACCTGAGAAACGCTTGAGTTAATGCCCTCAATAATACCCTGCGCAATAGGTTTACCGACTTCATCTTCAAACGCCCCTGATGGGGATTGAATCTTTAATAAGCTTTTAACACTACTTAACGCATTAGACGCCATATTTTGAGCAGACGCAATAACATTTTTAGCACCAGCTTGAATACCCGAACTAATACCAGCCATCATATTTGACCCTATAGATGACATTTTCCCTACAATGCCAGAAAAAGCATTCAATAGATTACTTGCAATACCTTGCGCGGCGGTTACTACAGCTTGCCCTCCACTTGAAACACCGCTTTGTAAATTATTCATTGCTTCTGTACCTTTTTGCTTCATTGCTTGTAATCCTGCGCGTACAGCTTCTACTGCATTATTGGCAAATGTTGTAAGGGTAGTAATAACTCCACTAACCGCCGCCGATATTCCCTGACCTAATCCCGCAATGATATTATTGCCTATTTCAGCAAATACCGTTGATGGGGATGCTATGCCAAATATTCCCTTAATGGCATTAATAACCATAGTTCCAAGACTTTTAATAGCTTCAATGGCGGCAGTTCCCGCCTGAGTAATGCCTTGCCCTAATCCTGCAATAATATCACCGCCTACTTTTGACATTTGAGCGGGAAAATCTTGAAAAAAATTAATTATACTTGTTCTTATTGATAAAATTGCAGTATTTAAAGCACCTATGATACTTGGCAAGTCTTGAACCAATGCGGAAAATACCTGTACGCCTATCTGCATCATCTGTGGAATAACTTGAGTAAACGCTGTAATTATACCTTGTATAATCTGTGGAATTGCTTGCACTATCCCCATAATAATTGCTGGCGCATTTTCCACAAGTGCAATGAATAATTTTACTCCAGCTTCAACTAACATGGGCGTCATTGTTGCCAAACCGTTAACAATGCCTGTTATGAGTTCTGGCAATACTGTAACTACTGCTTGAATTATAGCAGGCAGATTTTCTACTAATGCAGACAATAATTGTATGCCAGCTTCTACTATTTGAGGAATCATAACTAATAAAGCCGATATAATACCATTTATTAATTCTGGTAATCTTTCGGTTAATGTTGGTAATGCGTTCAGTAAACCATCAACTAACCCTAATATTAATTGCAAACCTGCATCAAGCAATAATGGCGCATTTACTATAAAAGCATCAAGCAATGACATTATAATATCAATAGCCGCTGGAATCAAAGTAGGTAATGATTGCGCTATGCCTGTTATTAATTGCGCAAGAATATCCATTCCAGCTTGTAATAATAGTGGTAGATTTCGCTGTAAACCATTCATTATATTGGTAATCGCTTCTTGCGCTTGACTAATTAGCATAGGCAAGTTATCAGCGATTCCCTGTAATAATTGTGTGACAACACTTATACCTGTTGTATAAATCATTTCTGTATACGACAAAAAACCAGATATAAAAGAAGTTATCAATTCAACAGCTAATGGAACTAATTGAGGTAATATAGTCCGGATACCGTCTAATAATGTATTAAATGCATTCATTCCAGCAGTCATAATGCTATCAGAATTTGCCGTCAATCCTTCAATCAAAGAAGATATCATATCTACTCCGGCTTGAATAAATTGTGGCGCTAATCCTACAAAGTAATTGACAAGATCCGCTAATACGTTCCCTATTTCCGCTACCGCTCCACTTATACCCCCAGCATTTAAAGCAGACAATAATCTATCAAGCGCATCATTCGCAACCCCAACGGCATCATTTAGCGGCTCTTGTAAATTTTGGTATAATGAAATTTGTATTGATTCCAGCGTACCGCTTAAACCTTCTAATGAACCTTTTAAGTTATCAAGCATCGTTGTTGCCATTGCCTGAGCGGCCCCATCAGAATTTTCAAGTGAGGTTGTTAATGCATTTAATTTTTCTGGCCCTGCATCAACCAAGGCAAGCATTCCAGATAATGCTTCTTGCCCGAATAATGTAGCCATTGCATTATTTTTTTGCGCGTCCGTCCAACCCTCTGTACCAGTTTGCAACTGAGCAATAATACCTTCCAATGGTAACATTTTACCCTGAGCGTCAAAAAATGAAACACCCATTTCAGCCATGACGCCATTCATTTCTTTTGAAGGTTTGACAATTCTTGATAATGCCGCTCGCAAAGTTGTACCTGCTTGACTGCCAATAATGCCAGCGTCAGACATAATACCAATAGCGGCGGCAGATTCTTCCATACTTATACCCATAGCATTTGCAACCGGCGCTATATATTTCATAGCATCTCCCAAAGTTGCAACTCCAGCGTTTGTATCAGCGGCGGCTTTTGCCAATACATCCGCAACATGTCCTGCGTCTGACGCATCTAACGCAAACCCGCGCAATGTAGATGCGGCTATTTGAGATGACAATCCCAAATCTTCACCACTTGACGCGGCCAAATCCAACAATCCCGGCATAGCGGCCATTATTTCATTAGTAGAAAAACCTGCGGATGCTAAATTCTCCATACCTATAGCCGCTTCTTTCGCAGAAAAAGAAGTTGCCGCGCCCAAATCCACAGCCTGTTTTGTAAGATTGCCCAAATCATCCCCAACAGCCCCGGCGATAGCGCCAACTCTTGACATTTGCGCTTCAAAATCCATTCCCGTCTGTATGGACTTAAGACCAAATCCCGATATAGCCGTGCCAGCAACTGCAATGCCTTTAGCAATAAATCCTATTGCATCATTTGCAACATTATTGATTTTCCCTAATGCCTCTAATGCATTATTCAATCCTCCCGTGAAACCTTCATCTTTCAAGGATATAGTTGCAAATAAATTAAATAATTCTGCCATTTAATCCCTCTATTCCTTTTTGGGGATCTCGCTTTTTCGCTTTTCTTTTACCTCCAGCTTTAAACATATTAATTATGTCCTGTGGGGTATAATCTCTCTTTTTATTATAAGTCTTTGATTTCTTATTTATTAAATCCCAATATCTAATAGGCATTTTCGGTTTTTTTAGTTTATGAATTGACGCATAATAAGTATTTAATGCCAACATATCAGTTATATAAACATTTAAAAGCGTTTCATGATTATACATGGATTCTAAATAAAAAACCAAGGGCTTAAGGGCCATTGGTTTTACTCCCGCAATGTAGCGGATGATATTTTCCGGGCCAATGGCCCCAACCGTGGAAAAAAACGGATTAAATCCTTATCGGACAGTGTTTCCACAACCATATTCGCTATTTCAATTACTTCTTTTTCTTCCAATTCGTCCTGCGTTGTTTCATATATCGTAGACAAAACAAATAAAATGCGGTCATATTGCCGTTTTAATAACAAATCCAATAAATCAAGAATAACCTTAATGCCATTTTCGGCGGCTTCTTCTTTACTGGTTCCTTCCGGCATAATACGATTTTTATCCCATTCGTTTATGTCTTTTAACAATTCGCCGATTTCAGGCGTAATCGTTAAAAGTATATTCTTTAATACCTTTAGTTTTTTCTTGGTTAATAAATTTGACATTATTCTTCGAACGGCTCGCAATCATCAGTTGACGGCGTAGAATATTCAAACGTCCATATATTAATCGGGACTTCCTGCATCTTAGTAATATCTGCCTGAAATGCATGAAACTCAAACGGAATCGTTCCCTCTCCATCTGCCGGTAATGTCATTACCAAACCCACTGTATTCAAAACATTCTGCAATTCCACAACCAACAAATCACCATCATTATACATTCCAGCCCATAGGAACGACGGCTGATAATGACAATCAAGTAAATTAGTGGATACAGTCAACGCGCCGTTTGCAGTATTAGTTTTAGGCGTAACCAAAACACGCCGTAAATTATTCCTAGTGATTTCTTTCATAGTACCGCCTAAAAAGGCATCCCAACGCGTAATGACTTGCGAACCCACAACAGGAATCGTCATCCCCGCCATCGTTATCTCGCGAAACGTAGGAACTAAAGAAAATGTCCCATCTCCATCTGTCGCACCTATACACTTACCGGCTTCAAGGGCTGTTTGCAATATTGTTGCGGTCTCTTCCGCCGTTTGATCAGCATCAAAACTGTCTGTTTCAATCCCAAAAAAGAAGGCCCCTGGGCCTAATACCATATTTGACGCTGACGCAGGCGTAATCCCTGACGGTCTATACGGCATAACATTCATTCCTTTCTACAAAACATAATTACGTATAACAATACTAGCTATTCCGTGTTGAACATCTAATGATTCGGACGGCGTAACAAATTGTCCACTACCCGGATCTGTCCTATATCCAATAAAAGGATTTGATTGTTGCAATAATATTTGACCATCACAACCTAAATCCAATAACCTTTCTTGGCCCTCTGGAATAGCTTCATTAATTTGTTGCAATATATCATCAACACGTGTGAAAAAGTTAGGACTGCCGATATTTCTATCCCACACATGTACAGTAGATATCGTAAATCTTCTAAACTTTGGTTTGACAACCTCATAAGTTATATGTGGCCACGCTGACGCAGGCCATGCTGAAACATCAAGCAAGTTTCCTCTTGCATCCCTAAATTCAACCGTCCCTACTTGAAACGCTGGAACCGGACGCGGCGTAGGAACTGCTATTCTATTAATAAATTGGCTCCAAAATTGATGATATGCAGACCTGATATTATGCATTTATCCAGCCGCCCCGCGTTCTGCCGCTTCACGTGATATCAATTCCATAGGATATAGCTGGAACTGAGATTCCGCAACATCAGGGCTTCTTTCGCCAATACCTGATATCCTGAAAAATGCATTATCTTCGTCCCGTCTTAATATATCATTAGGATTAAGACCCAATGCCATATTTTCAGTCATGAAATTATATTGCGCCCTAATCCCTTGCGCTACCGCGACGCGAATTTCCGCTTGCCTAGCCTGTGATACTACGCCATAAACTTTCATTGAATCGAATATAGTCCACAAAACGCCGCCAAATTCAGTTGGTATAGGTTGACGGCCCTGTAGCCAGTATAGCTTTTGATAATCGCTTATTGGCATAGCATCATATCCTTATTGATGAAAATATTCTATTAAATGGCCTTAACCGTATTTGAAAAACATCCTGCCATTGAACCGGCAAGCCGTTTTTATTAGTTGCGCGGCTCCAACTGTGTGCGCCTAATACATTTTCGGACGTGTATCCAGTCAACTGACCCGCTTTGCTTTTATTAAATTTGTCAATATCTTCACATAGTCTAATAAAATCGCCCGGTATATTCAGGCCGAATATTAAACCATTCCACCGCTCGTTTTCGTCCGCGCCGGTTAATGTGTATATCCCTTCATGCCGTGCAATAATTTGATAAATACCGTCAACCAACAATGAGCCTGTTAATGCAATATATTGATTAACACGATAAATATTTTTTAACGCTATTTTACCGTCATTTAATTCAAAATCCCCAGACTCTGAACAAACATCAAAAAAGTTATTGCATTCGCGCATAATCGGCAATAAAATGCTACCCGCCACGCCCATTACATAACCACAACGTAACCAGTGAACTGATTCATTGCCTTTATTGAAATATTTGTATTATCCCTTTGCACATCTACATTGACAAGTGAATAAACGCTACCCGCTTGCTGATATACTCCAAATGGAAACTTGCCATTATGCTCGAATGTCAATGTATATATTCCGTTAACCGGCCCGCCCCATCTTGGATCTGACGTTGTAAAAGGTTCCGGGGCCGGGCCTGCAATACCATCCGGCGGCTGTGGAATAGGAAACCAACCCACAACCCCAGAAGAGGATGTGCCGTATAACATATCATTACCGGGCGGCGTTAATGGCGCAAGCTCTCGCGCATATCCAACCGGCGTTGATCCTGTGGTTATACTGGTAATACTTGAATTGACATTGCTTAACGCGCTTTGAATTGTACCAGTAGACGCGTTATAATTATTCGCCGTCGTGGCGGTTATTGCGTTTTGGATTACATTCCCGCTTGCATCAAGTGCAGGGATGCCGTTTGGTTGTCCTATACTGGATGTAGGAATATAGTTTGCCAAATCGGTAACATTGGCTTTTGCGCTATCCAAATACGTATTGTTATCATTTATCTTTTGCGTTAATTCATTTGCCGTAAACGGCGTTTGTATTGGTATTAATGGCATATTATCACTTCCAATCTGACCATTAATTTATTATTGCTTTAATTTTAGTTAATGCATTAACTAATGTCTGTGCAACGGAAACGAGACTATCAGCCGTCGCGGCAGTATTTGAATTAACTATTACTGTCAAATCCCCAACTGATATAGGTGTAGTTATGTTAGTTAATGCCATTGAATCACCTTCAAATAATGGCAATCTGCCCGCTAAACGGCAAATTGCTTATTAAGGATATATCCCCATTGGGGTACCGACGTGACGTATACAGTATGTTTTCCGCAAAATCAATGCCGTTGCGCAAAACTTCCAATATTGACGCATACAACCCGTGTTCATGTTGCGCCGCTGATACCGTAAACCGAGCATTTGTCGCGTATGGTTCCCAATCATTTACTGAAAACATTCCATGATAAACGTCTGCCGGTCTACTACCACCATCATCCTGTTTTACAGTATTCCATATGCCATTAGCAAAATACTCAAAATTGCCAAATGCTTCACGTATAAACGGCGTTGAATTGCCCGGCGTTTGGACATATACATTTGTGGGATTGGGTGGTTCTATTGGAGGATACCCGTCTTTATAGCCGCTCTCAATTACTTCAAGTTGCGCCGTATTTGTAGTCCTGAAATCTCCAGCGAATACAGAAACAAAGACTACTCCGGGCATCATTAATGTTTCATTCGGTATTTGACATTGATTGTCTATCAAAGGAACCTGCACGGCTCCAATATCTTCCCGAAAAAAGATAACCGTTTTACTTAAACGCACCCATTCACGGGAAAAGCGGAAATGTGCTAAAACATAGTTTTGATTCATTGCAGGTATTTTAACATTGGTAATCCTGTCAATATTAAACGCCGTAACGTCAAAGTTGACAACAGAATTATTTATAGAATCTGCCATGAAATCACATCCTTATACTGCCCATGCGGGCAGTCAAAATGTTATTCATTACTGACCGCCCGCCTTTTTCTTGTTTTTACTAGCTCTGGTTTTACAACTTCATTATTCACATTGTTTTCTATTTCTGGTTCTTTAATCGGCGGTTGAATATCCTCTTTTTTAACAGCACGTTGTAACGCTTTATCCCATATTAATTGTGGCAATTATATTGCCCTCCTTATACAGTCCCGTTACCATTACCGTTCCCATTACCCGCGCTTACATCAATGCCTGTAATTGAACCATGCATAAATGACGGGCCATGATCAAGGCCAATCTGCCCAAATAGCATCTCTCTTTCACTTGCGCCAATTTTAGCAAGCGGCTCGGTGAAAAGAATGCCTTTACCGGGAACCTCCTGAAACACCGGGGCGCAATAGGATACATCCACAACTGCCAACGCATCCGGCGGCATAAAGCGATTCCAGACAATGCCCAAACGCCCAAAATCAAACTCTATTTCCTGAATATTCAAACCACCAACATTACGAGTAGGCGGCAATGCAAAGCCCACAACCAAGTTATAAATTTCGGTTATACGCTGTTTTAAATACGCGCCGACCATCATGACCGGATTCTGAAACATAGCCCCGCCATCGGCCATTTCCCTGAAAAGAGTATTCAGCATATTTTTGTCGAGCGGTGCGCCCGCCGCATCAATATGCGTTCCGCCGGGCAGTTGTGTAGCTTCAATTATGCCGCGTGTCCTGTTTGCTACAGCCGCGCTTGACGCTCTCTGGAATGTACCCGCAATAAACGAATGTTCTACATCACGTGCAACTTTAATAAGTTTCTGCTGTAACTGCCAATCAAACTCATTCGGCGGATTAGCCGCTTGATTAGCAATGTTTACACCGCTCATAAGGCCCATGTTCGATAGCTTAACATAAGTTAAATCTATTGCTTCTTGATGGATCTGCACTACATTCGTTACTTGCTCACGCGTAATGTGTGAAGGCGGCGGGCTTATAATAGACGCTGTTTCAGAAATATTAGGCTGTTCAGCGGGCGGATGCGCATACAACTGCGCCACAACGAACTCCCAAGCGCGGGTAATCATCCCGCCGGTCAATCCGCCAATCATTGATAAAAACGGAGTATTTACTGGATCTGCCGTAAATACCAAAATATTAAAATGGGTACACTACTCCCACTCCGCTAATAACTTAGCGTCTTTATTTTTCAATAAAGTGTAGACTATATTATTATCCCATTAGGATTCCTGCGCTGTCCCAGTGATTTTAGGGCATCTTAGTCGTTGAACCTTCCACTTTTCGCGGCTTGGCGGCTGATTATCCAATATTATTAGTTTTTAGCATTCACGCATAAGCTTATTTCATCTTTACGTTTTAGCCTAATAATCTCTAAGGATTTCCCAGCAATTCACAGGATTATTCGATACGCGTTTCCGCGTAAAGGAACAATTTCGGTTATTCTCCGCTATAATTCGGCAGATTCCAAGTTGTGCCTGTTCCGGCGATTAATGCCATATACATAAACCTCTTTTATATTAAATTTTATTTAATAATGCAAATTTACCATAATATTGAATTGCGGCATTATTATAAGCCATTGCCGCATCAACCTCGTTGTCAAAACTACCTAAATAATGCAACAGATTATTATATCTTATATTTGCACACCATTGACGTTGATTTTTATGGTACGATACACCTTTGTAAATACTTAACTTTTTATTAGCTGTTTTCCTTTGATTCATAATATTTTGATGAAATGTAGCAATTCTTAAATTCGATTTTCTGTTATTTGCGCCATCTCCATCAATATGATCAACAACCATATTCGAAGGGCATTGCATAATCAAATGATGCAATTTAAATCTTTTGGTTCCACCTCCACCGCATTTTACATAGCCATCATCTACTTGCCAAAATCTATGACCTAGTAAATGAACATCCTCTTTATCCATATAAAATACTGCATTAGGTTGAACGTTTACATTTATTACCTTTACCACATCATTTAAATCAATAATAATCATCGGACATTTAATACTGCCGCATTTCCACTCATTTGATTTTTTATTTTTTATAATAATGCCATTCTCAAACTGTATATCAAAATCTTTTGCTGTTCTATATTCTATCACCTTGGCCATTAAACCATTATTCATACGTCTAATTTCGCCAGTTTTATCAATACGCTGATTATTTTTTGCCCACTCGCGCCCTATATTAATCATCCCCTAGATTAACCCTCAATCATAATCATGGGGGGAGCGGCCGAGGATTGCCGCCATTCGTCCCATCGAACTATCCCATTTATAAATTATGCCAATAATGGCGCAATTTATCGTTTTTTAATTTACCACAACGCCCTTGGAAAAAGCTTCCCTCTTAATTCTCAATAAATCGGCAGTAGTCTTTCCTGCCTTTTTAGCGGCGTCATATTGCGCCTGATAATTAACTTCTCCGGAGGGTAATCGTGTCTCTGAGGGCTTTTGTTTCAATCTTTTTTCCAGCATTTCTGTTGCAAGCTTATCCACAACACCCGGCTTATGATACTCATACTCCGAAAACATATCAATAATGCTTTGTATGTTTTCGGCTGTTACTTTCTCATAATCTACAAGACTTGCGAATGTTTTGGGGATCTGCTTTTCCACAAACGCATCTTCAACCGTGCGCCGTAAACTGTCGGCGCGTTGTCTGCGCTCGTATTGCTCTTCCAATGACTTCTTTTGTCTTAATAATTCCTGTATTTGCTCATCTTTGTTCATTGCTTTAAATCTAGCTTCTTCGCTAATTTGCTGATCCAGCAAAATGCGTTGACGTTCAGCTTCTTTCTTCCGCGCCGTTTCCGTCGCTTGGGAAATTCGCTTATCAATGAATTTTTGCAATTCTGAATCTGTCTTAATCAATTCCTCGTAGTTTAACATCCTACTAGTAATTGGCTCTGGTTCTATATTATTCTTGTCAACTTCTAATTGTTCGTTGTTGACAATAGGCTCATCAGCCATTGATTGTCTCCTTTTGCCCTTGTCGTATTCAACCGACAAGTGCATATTATTTTATATGACCCGCAAGGGTATCATGCATTTAAAACTTTTATTTCAAACTTCAAATCATTTAAAAACTGATTAATTAAGTCCAATGTCATATCATTACGTATAACTACACGTTGCAATACAATATTGGATAAATTATCCGGCATTGCATATGCTGGAATCATCCAGCCTTTTAATGACATTCTATCACTTAAATTAAATAATGTCCAGTTTTTTTTCTCTTGTAATGTCCATGTAACAATTGGTATATCAATCCGACCCGCCCATAATTGGAATACTCCTATTTTCAAGATTTCATCCATAAGATAATAGGCTATTCTCATAGACATTTCATGAATAGCTTTTATACCATCAAACCCATAGCGTATAAATACCCAATATTGCAATAAAACTTGCGCACCGGGTCTTGTAAAATTCAATGTGTTTGTTGGCATATGCCCTCCAAGATAATCCACGTAATGAATTAAACTTTTAGGGAAATAACTTCTATGCCGCCAAACTACCCAACCTATGCCCGGATACACTAATCCGTATTTATGGCCTGAGGTATTAATTGAGACAACACGTTTAATTCTGAAATCCCATCCAAAATTAGATTGCAGAAACGGCGCAATCATCCCACCGCTTGCCGCGTCAACATGGATGGGAATATCAATATTCTGCTGTTCACTCATATCATTTAGCACTTGATTAACGCTTACAATGTCATCATATTGCCCGGTATAAGTTATTCCAAGTGTAACCACAACACCAATAGTATTGTCATCAACCAATGACAATATACTATAACCATCCAACACTTTATGATGTTGTGATATTGGGGCGTACCTTGGTTCTACGTCAAAATAATTACAAAACTTTTTCCAGCACACATGTGCCGTTGTTGACATTACAAGATTAGGTTTACTTTTGCCGGTCAAACCTTCACAACGGCGTTTCATTGCCAAACCTGCCATTATACAGGCTTCGGACGAACCCACAGTAGAAAAACCTATTGCATTATCAACATTCTTACAATGCCATAAATCGGCTATTATTTTCCAACATCCGTTTTCAATAGCTGTTGTTTGTGGATTTTCCGACTTATCAATTAGGTTTTTCCAATAGTATTTAGCATACAATTTGTTTGCGTACTCTTCCATTTCAGCCGTTATGAATGTTTCTATATTCTTTTGTGGATCTGCATCCTGCTTTAAACGTTCAAGTATTATTTGATATGCCTTTTCTGGTAACATAGGCTCTTTGGGCAATATATCCATTACTCTAAGCCATCCGCCAAATTTTCAGCCGCAACCTCTCTCCATACGTCAGTGTTTTCAATAATGGCATCTCTTAAATAGGGTCTACCCGTCATACGCGCCGTGCCGTCGTGTACCCAAGTTGCATATTCCATATTTGAACCGATAGCAACGGAATCCCCATCCGGCCATCCCGGCATTGATGTAATAGAGCGCATTAAATCTCCAGTAATACGAATAGGCTTGCCGTATCTACTTTCCAGATAATCAACTGTTACTCCAACAGCCGCTTGACCTATAGCGGTTAGCGCCTTTTTCTTATTAGCATCATATCTATTCTTAATTTTAATTGAATGGTCAACTATTGTTACTGGCATCGTAATCCCTCTCCGCAATAGATATGCCCTTTGCGCGTTTAGCTTCAACTTCCTGTTGGTACCGTTCAAATGATTTTGACATTGCCCATGCATTATGTTGTCTTAACGCGGGGCTAATAGTCTGAACCATAGGCACACTGACACAAAAACAATTTATGATATTAGCGGCATTTGACCCACTTCCAGTATTGTCACCGGGGTATTTTAAACCATTGGAAAACTCTTCCCCAACATCGACAACCTGCATATGCGTTAACTCATGCAATTCCCGTGTTCTAACAAGACGCGCCATCCATCTATTTTGCATACCTATGCCCATATTTTCCGCTTCTTCATATCCCATATAGCGGCCCTGAGATTGTACGCGTGTACGTTCTGTCTGTGCAACGCGCCGTGCTTGTCTATAGCTTTGGCCCGTGACTTCGCGAATGCGTTTAATTATTTTAGGTTGACCCTCACCCAACATCACACTTTGTATTAAATGGTTTTGCAACCGTTGAACTATTGGCTTGCTTTGCCCTAAATTCCTATAGGCTATTTTGGTAAACGGCGGTTCCTTTTCTGATACCAACACGGCAAGCTGATTCCTGTCGTATAAAGTCCAATCCAAATCAAGACCCGTCTGCCGGTTGATAGAAAAGGCTGAATAGTCATAATTCAATGTAAATATGCCCGTCATTTCACCCCTGACGATATCCGCCGCCGTCTCTCCAGCCCTTGCAATCTCAGACGCGATTATATTTGTTTGCTTTTGACGGCGTATTACTTCATTGGCGAATGCCTTGCGCTTTGCTTCGGGCGCATCCGCTGGTAATGACGCTAACTTTTGTATCCATTCCTTTTCATTTTCAACAGCTTTTTTATATGCTTCATTATACACACCCTCCAGCCGCTTAGACAATGCCCTCATTCGGTCATCGGTCATCTTCGTTGCGATATCAATAGCCATTATTGTTGAACTGCCTGACTAACAATAGGCTGTACTTGTGGTTGTGTCTGCTGTATAGGTTGTGTTTGTGGTAATGTTTGCGGTTGTTGTGGTAATGGTTGACCCGGCAATGTAGTATCACTGATAACCTGCTCGGTTTGATTCATTGACAAATCTTCTTCCGCTAACCGCTCTGATTCCATAACCCCTATTTCTTCCCCATATAACAACTGTAAAGCATATTCCTCGGATATTAATTGATTATTTCTAAGTTCGACTATTTGTTCAGGCTTAGATGGACGTATCTGATCTGCGTTAATCTTAGTCAATTCGCCCTCTGGGTCTACTTTCAAACCGGCTTCGTTTATTGCGCTTTTAGCGGATAACAATCCCGCGTCTTTAGCTTTAATAGCCCGCGCAACCTGTACATCCACGTCAGTAGGTATATTCCGCGTAAAAGTAACATCAATTTTTCTAAAATCAAATGAGGTGTTATTTTTTATATTTAGCCTATTAGTTATAATTTCCCACAATCGTAAATACCCGCGCTTAAACACCTTATCAATTACAGCGGCATATTGATCCAATCCATACAATTTATATCCAAGCGCAACCCCTGACGCATTTCCCGCGAATGATTCATCTGTCATATTGGGTACATTTGAAATCATAGTAATAATAGTCTCAAGTTTTTTCAATACATCCAACATGCCTGAATAATTGACATTTTTTATCAACCATTGCATATTGCCGCCCTCGCGTAAGAATACCGCCTTTGCATCAAATAGTTCCTTTTCCTCTTGTTTCCATACTGGGTTGACTTCTCGCACTGGTTGATTGTATTCATTCATAATCATTGCGCCGTCAGGCCCTTGCACATTCACAAACATAGGATTAGAAGGATTATATCCAGCAATTAATAACTTAGCGTCATCGTTATATTGCGTCATATTTTTGATATTTTTTATCATATTTTCATACATATCAATGACGCCGATTACAGGTTCAAATATGCCTATGCTATCAGGATTTTCGAAAGACGTAACCGGCACGTCTCCCCATTCAACGGGGCGCTCATCCATTAGTTGCAATTCACCGTGAATATTATAATCCACAAATGGAATAGGCAAGCCATCGGAAGAATAAATCCTTTTATAATTTTCGGTTATAACCTCCAGCCTTATCATTTCTATGCCTTTATCATCATACTCCATAAATCTACGTAAAAAGGCAATAGGATACGGCGGTGTATTATAATCATAAATACAAATACTTTGCCTACTGTCGGCCCGTGTATAAACAACCTCATTATCTTCATTTTCCAAAACGTTTAAATATGCCGCGCCCGTGACAATATAATCATGAATTAATTCCGTAAATGTAGCGGCATCATCATTATATCGCCTTATATTATCAATGGCGGCTTGGAAATCCTCCGATTTATCGCTGTCCACAACGGAATATGATGGGGCTTTCCCGCTTAAATATCCTTGTACCATATGAACGATATAATACTCAAACGCGATTGTGACGCGTTCTTCCTCACTTGACATAAATTGGTTATCATAAACTTTACGGCGATAACGATTGTACAATTTATTCCTGAACTCAAAATAAGGCTGTATAAGCATTAACAATTCAGATATCTTTTCGCCAGTCAAATTATCAAAATAACCCGGATTAAGTTGTATCATTTGCTTTTTGCCTTCTTATCCACAGAATGACTGATTTTAGCGGCTGATTCCTGTGACATCCCTTTATCCCGTGCATTCGCATACGTCTTTTTCCCAGCGGCAGTCGTAACACCATGCGGGGCCAAATAATATCCCTTTTCCCCTTTGGTTATACTGGATTCTGAAAAACCCTTCTTTTTTGCTTCTGCTTTTGCGGATGCCATGGTTTTATTCGGCAATTCATCTCACCTCTTTACTTTTTCTTAGTTGCTTTATCAGCTTCATAACGACAGTCTTTTGCGCTATTCTTTCTACTATTAGACTTTGCCATAATATAACCCCCTATATTCTAAGATTAGACGTTGATATATTTGATTGTACGTCTATTAATCTTAGTAAACTCGCGGCGGAATCTGCGCAATCATCATGCTCTGCATTTTCAGTGTAATCCATAATTTCATTAAGATATTCCGGGTCTGTATCCTCCATAAAAATGATATTATTCCATGCTCTTTTTAAATACGTACTTATTTTGACGTATTTGTTCATACTCTCATGATATGGTTCATTCGCAAACCCGCCCCGGCGGCGTATTTCTTTTGCCAAGTAACCTTTATCAGCATTATCCTCAGTAGATATACTACCCCCGAAATACTGTTCTTTAATTTTTAAAAATTCATTTAAGCAATTATCAATGTGCGTTTTGCGTATCTTCCCCAACACATATATAATATTGCCCATTTTACGCGCAATAGTGAACGCGCTCCCATCCTTACCGCCATATGCCGCGTCAATATGACAAATGCCGTTGTATATTTTAGTTTTGTCAGCTTCAAACCTTGGCGGCGTTGTGAATAATGCATCCTCAGTTGCAATAAATTCCAACTCATAATTTGCCGCAAATAAAGAGGGCGTCATAGATTGACGAATATCCTCTATTTCATCCCGTGTCATCAAACCAGATTCAAAACACGTACACTTCACTTTGTTAGGCATTAACGTTGCCGCATCTTCCTTATGCCAACACGTTCCCGTATTAACTATGCGCCCACCGCGATTTTTTATATTCTGCAATTCAAAATATACTTGCCGTGTGTGATTACGTTCTGCCGGGCTTATCCTATCACGCATATTGATTATATCATCCGTATAAACAATATTTGCATGTTTACCAGTCAGACTGCCGCCAACGCCAATACCTAATAGTTGAACCGCACCCCGAACATGTGTAACTAAATTCGTACTAATTTCATTCTGGTTAGATTTTGTTAATATCAGCTTGCGCTCATATAGTTTAAACACAATATGCTGAATAACTTCACTTGTTAGTATTTTCTTTACCTGATTGATAACCTCTACTACATCGGCATCGGTCTTACGTAAGAATATAATATTATGCTTTGGATATAATATAATACGTAATGCAATAGCAATAGAAAGACAAGTCGTTTTATAACTACCCCTGTGGGCTTGCAATGTATAGTCTAACTTGCCAAATGCAAATTCTTTTATCCAGTCGTTATGCAAATCTGTTAATCTATCAAACCCACACCATACACCTATTTGACGTGGATTATCTTTACATAAATTCAAGTAACTAATCTGCGGTTTCGTTAGTTTCATCATTGCCATTAATATACGCTTCAACAGCGTCAATAGTTTCTGACGTTTTTTTGCTTATTTCAATTTCCTGCATATCTTTTTGACCCAAAAAATTCTTTCCAAGGAAAATAGCCATTGCCGCGCTACTTTGTGCAAGCTGAAATTGCGACCTCCGTAAGGATATCTTCCCGCTCCCACGCTTTAATTCGAATATTTCGGAAAAATGTTTCCCGTACGTTCTAATACACCAATTATCAAGAGTTTTGTCTGAACAATCGAAAAAGAATAAAAACTCCATCAACGTACATTGCAAGCCGCATAAATTTTCAAATTGTTTTTGGTCTATTTCCTTTTTTGGCCTACCTGCTTTAGCCAATTATATGATCACCTCTTTTTCACAGATTCATCCAATATCATAGGGACGCAATTATCCCATCTTATATGATGATGCAATCTTTTATGATTATCTCCCATCTCTCTAATGGTAACACATGACGGGGCCATCATTACAGTATAAAACGACTTTAGATACGTACCAGTATCCAAATACACATCGGACATTCCACCTTTATTTTTTTGTGTAGTAGTCTGCACTATATTACATCTTGATGTAGACAATAATAACTTTCCCCGCATACCCAACGTAACATAAGTATTAACGTCCTCATTTATTCTACCAACAAACCAAAATCTATTAGATGTTTTGCAAAAAAAAGTATTCATAGTTTTGCGCATAATGCCTTTAGCGTAATTCTTGCTATCAGCCCCACCGATAAAATCTCCACCTTGGGCAAATGCGACCGTTAATGCATTTGTATCCTCCAGTAAATTTATCATACGCTGAAATACTTGATCCGCATTTTTAACCTGAATAGTCATTAGTTTATTGCCTTTTATATATCTATATTCCAAATCGCAATAATCATCATCAAGTTCTAAAAAATATTTTAAATTAAGATTTTCTGCAATGTCAAAACAAGCATTTCTCGCATAAACAATAGTACGCATATCGTCAAATGTATCTGCTGTATCGAACCTATTTGATATATTTAGCTTGTCAAACGTAATAACAGACTTACCATATTTTTTATAATACTCATTCGCTGATTCATCTTTATTATCGATGATAATATATATTTTTCCAGTATATCCCACTGTTTTAAGGGTCGATAAAGTTTTGACGTTATTTGCCCTGCCGTGTGATAGAATAAAACAAGCAAAATCATTGTTCATCAAGTAAATCCTCTAATGATTGACTAATAAAGTCGTGTAACTTAACAAAACCGTATTCAATAGCCTTATCATAATCAATGATAACAAGCCCTGATTTTTCCATCAACTCTTGAACTTCTATGCTTGCATGAACATAAAATTCTGCTATTTTCTTGTAATTAAAAACATAATGCCTGTATGCCGCCTTAATTAAAAAATCTTTAATATATTCATCTATTGAACTATTAGTTATTTCATTGATTAACTCATCGGCCTTTTCAGTATCCAGTAAGGAATCAATATCCGGGGATTCGCCATTCAATTCATAAACCGGAGTAATAACTTTATCAGTATAAGTCGAATCATCTAGGTTATCATCATTCAATGAGAAGCCAAAACGCTCCATATTAAAATCAAACAAATCCCCTAATTCAACATCCAATAAATTCATATCCCATTCCGACAATTCCGACGTCTTATTATCCACAAGCCTATAGGCTTTTATTTGTTGTTCCGTCAAATCATCAATAATTACACAAGGTATAGTTTGTATTTTTAACTTTTGAGCGGCCTTTACTCTTGTATGTCCCGCAACTATTGTATTGTTTTTATCAATAATTACAGGGTTCCTGAACCCAAACTCTTTTATACTGTTAACTACAGCATTAACGGCAGAATCATTTTTGCGCGGATTATGTTCGTACATTTTAAGACTTTCAATAGACATATTATATATTTGAATAATTACACCCCCTTAATCAACTCTGCTTTTTGTTTGGTAAATTCTTCCCACCTATCAACTATTAAATCACAATAACCGCAATCTAACTCCATAATATAACAAGCCCTGTTTAATTGTTCACACGCTATCAATGTACTGCCTGACCCTCCAAACGGTTCAATAACAATATCATTAATATCAGTCATTGCTTTGACATATTCTGCCGGGAATCCAATAGGGAAAACTGCCGGATGATCTTCGCGAATAGGGCCTTTTTCGCTATATAAAGATAATACACTTGTCATTTTTTTTAACGGATTGCTTGTATCCCCAACTGCACTATATTTTGTCGACCCATCTTTTTGTCGTCTTGTATTAACAGTTCTTAAATCACGATCCTTCTTGTCCCATGTGCAATTAATATCATAGTATTTAGTCCCAAAAACAAAAACCCATTCATGACAAATCGGAAAAAATGCATGTTGCAAACCTATACTTCCAGAATTAATCTGATTCCAGATATTCCACGCCAATAGCTTATAACCGCATTGCTTAGCTTTTTCAATGTATGCATCCCAATATTGTACGATCTCGTACTCTTTACGTTGAATACCTAAATTAATACATTGATAATCGGTATACTTTTTATAGACATCAATAAAATTAATTAAATTGTCTATAGAAATATCCTTATCCCCTCCATAAGTCCGCATATCGGAATATGGCGGGGACGTAAATAAGATGCGCCCTTTTTGTTTATTCATTAGCAAATCGACATCATTTACATTTGTTGAATCCCCGCATACTAGCCTATGTTTACCCAACTTATAAACATTGCCTCGTTTAGTCTTAGGTATAATAGGCGGTTCTTTGTCATACTCATCCTCAGTAATTTCAATAGTATTAATATCGTCCTGTTGAATAGCAGAAATTGAATTTATATCAAACCCAAAATCAGCCATATTCATATCGAATATATTGCTTAATTCATCTTTTAATATATCAATATCCCATTCAGATTCATTAGTTTTATTATCCGCAAGCCGCAATGCATTCATTTCTTCTTGCGTCAAACCTTCTGCAATAACACATGGTACAGTATTCATTTTTAGCCGCTTCGCGGCTAGTAGTCTGGCGTGGCCAATAATGATATCATTATTATTTGAGATTACCAGTGGTTGTTGCCATCCAAATGATTTTATACTATTGGAAACCTTGGTTATTTGTTCATCAGAATGTTTTTTTGCATTCTTGGGATAAGGTTTTAAATCTTTGATAGACTTTTCAATTACTTGAATAATATCACACCCCACAAATAATGTAATCTATTATATTCATAAACATAAAAAAACCATATATTGTATTATATGGTTTTTAAAAAATTTGTCAACTATTTGTTTGTTGTGGGTCGATATAAAATAAATGCCCTTTCTCTTAATGGCCCGTGGCCTAATTTATTAATGTCGTCAAACTGATAATCTATATGCACTATATCTGCGATATTATTTGCATGATTCCTTAACCACTCATTAACTTCTGATTTGAGATTCCCTTCAAACATCGAACCAAAGGTTCTAACTTCCTCTACTTGAAATAACATTAATTAAACCAGCTTTCCAGTTCATCCACTGGCATAACTTCTGTATGTGCCTTAATGGCCCAGCCATCGTCTCCCAATAACACTAATTTAGGCAACGCTGTTACATGGTATTCTTCTGCCAAACGTGGATTTAATTCTACGTCAATCAATTCCAGAATAACCTTGTCAGAATACTTACTGCAAACATTTTGAACCACAGGCTTAAATTTTTGACAAGCACTGCACCAACTGCCAGTAAAATATAATAATGTCATCATGACTAAATACCTCCTATAAAGATAATTGTTCTATGTCATCTCTTGTGTATTCAGACCTTTTGATTTTATTTTTAATAAGCTTATCAGAACGTGTCATTCCTTTTAGGATATATCCCGCTTCGCGCATGGATTGTAAAATGCTGTCGGCATAACCTCCATCCTGCTCATCCGATTGCATTAATAAAACTTTATCGCGATATACTTCAAACATGTTATTAAATCATTCCTTTCGGCGTTCCGTACATATCCACAAGCCTAAATATATCAAAACTTCTTATCTGGAAATGACATTTATCAACTGGCGAACTCCAATCTCCGCCCCACTCAAGGCCAACATCTTTTCCTATTTGACCTATTTTGTCTAAAAAATCTCCATCGTACTCATGGCCAACAATATCTTGAATAACATCAAAGGCAAGCCCCCAGTTATGGTAGCTATATGGATATTCCGCGTTAGTAACAATATCTCCCGGAACCGTTCGACCCATAGAGTATAATTCATTCTGACGTTTTTCGCTTCTTAATGTCTCCACAACTTTTATTTTCATGCCTTCTTCATGTGCAATCTGCAATAAATTATTCATTTTATTTTGTACGTCAGGGTTCATTCCTGACCACAATTTAGTAGGCTTGTAATAATGAAACACATGTTGGGGATAATTAGAATCCCCATACGAACTGCGCCCCAATTTATTACACTGGATAGCGGAAAACAACTTTGCGTTTTCTTTCGAATATCCTCCCCTACCCTGCGCCCACGGAATAAAACCCAGTCCATAATTATAGCCTTGCAATGCTAATTTTATACATGTTAAATCGTTCGGGGATTCCACCCCAGCCATATCCAAGGCATCCGCTAAATAGTGTATTCCGCATTGCAAAGAGTAATCTATATCTTTTATGCCATTCGGCTCTGATGGAAATCTATTGTTATACGGACATTCCGCCGCTTGCATAATATCAGCGTGAACACCACCTGATTCCTGTTGTGCAACCGCTTTAATTAGTTTAATATATCTTTCAATGCCGTATTTCTGAGCATAATATTCAATTCTATCGGCATATCGCTCTATATTACTTGATATGCCTACAGCGGCCATATCCCCGCCACTATATAGCAACTCATTCATTGAAGCATACATGGATGTGTCCTCATTAGATATATCCGTTGAATCCATATTGCTTAAATTAACACCGTTATTATTTGTACCCCAATTTATTACATTGAACGATCCTGTCCAATCGACTTTATTTGCGACCCAATCAACCTGCGTATCAGTATTCCAGTCAACCTGATTATCTGATCCCCATTTAATACTTTCGGCGGCAAGCGTACATACCGTTAATGGTACTGCACACGCCGCCGTTAATACAAATATTTTTAATTTATTCCCTTTCATTTCACTACCTCTCATTACTTATAACTATTTCTGTCCATCCGGCCATTGAATATCATTTTCTTTTATTGCTTTTTGAACATCCTGTGTAATACTTGTACCGACATAAGATTCCGGGTCTATATATTGAGATTGAGTATCGTCAAAACTACCGCCATCACCGCCATGTACAATGCCCTGAGCGTCCGTATGGGTCGTACTTACCGAACCTTCGGCGGGCGCTCTTTTATCCTCCACGTTTGGTATAAATAAATCCCAATACCATTTAGGCCCTCCGATACTTTCCATTTCCTGCGCTATTTGTTCTTGGGACTTATCTACCTTTGACCCTTGAAATGCGCTTATCGCGTCATCTAGCGCCGTCCTCCAAACTTTTTCTTGCGGGTCTGTTATTGTTTCTTTAGGCGCGTATGCCCAATCAAACGACTTCAATCTTTCATCATTTATCGTTTGTTCCGGCACGCCCTCTGCTTGCATTTCCTCCCTTGTTTTATCCCTCAAGCCGGTCGCATCATCTCCATAGGCAATCCACGATATAGTATCAGCTTCTTTCTCAGCAATAGCTTGTTTAGCAGAATCCCCTATTGCCGTTACCCCTTGCCAAACTATTTGCTTACTTGCTTCTTTTCCTGTATCTAGTACCATATTAGCGCCTTTTTGAATACTTTGCGCAAATTGGTTATTTAAATTAGGATTAGCCGAAAAATCAGTATTGCCCAGTAGATACAGACCAAATATAATAGCGGCTATTGTTAATATTGTTTTTATAATATTCCTCCTTCCTTACTTCATTACGCCGCTCATGGTATCACTAATTGCATTTTTAACGTTATTGGATATTGACCCTTCCGCAAATGCCTGTGGATCCAGATATGTTTGCGGCGACTGCGTAGATTGTGATTTTTTTATTTGTATTGACCCTTCCGATTTCACAATTAACTTTTGCGAGTTAACAAATACTGCTGGCGTCGGCGTCGGCGTCGGCGTGGCCTGTTTTGGCTTTGCCGTGGGCTTAGGTGTATTTGTGCTAACCCGAACATCTCCAGATTTTTCTTTCGACTTTGGCTCCTGTTTCTTTTCCTGAACCGGCGCGGATGTTTCTTCATTCTGTGCCGGTTCAACCGGTTGATTATCTTCACTATTTATCACAATAGGTGTAGGCGCTGGCGCTTGCGTCGGCGCAGACGTGGGAACCAGCGTTAGTTTATTTTTGATTTCCACGTCTGGCCTTAACCGCAATATAGCCTTTGCACTTGATACGCCGGATGAATCAAGCGGAATCTTTCCCGCTCGCATTCTTATTAAAGCACTCGCATTATCTGTATTAGACATAGGTACAACTTTTGACGCGTACAAATCTTTATACAATAAAGACATCCCGCCATCTAACAAAGTGTAAATTTCCCCGTCTAACACATATATATCACCCGGTTGCGCCTTGTCATGACCGGGCCAAATAAATACCGCCAAATCCGGCCTGTCGGTTAATGACATCAACATATCCACAGTAGTTGACCCAAATGGTAGAACCAAGCCATCCTTTAGTAAGGTATACGCGTGCCCATCAGCGGCAATCATTATATCACCCGGCACGGCATCTTCAGGCTTTACCAATACTGTTTCCTGTGCTATTTGCTCGGGCGTTTTCCATGGGTCAGGTTGTGGGATCGGCGTCAATGTAGGGGAGTCTGTTTCCTGCCCTTGCGTTTGTTCAACTGTATTATCTGCTTGCGCATTATCCACAACCTGAGTATTGTCAACCGGCGGCTGATTTTGATTTACTGCCATTATCGCGCCCTGTACAGCGTCAGATATTAGTTGTTTTATTTCATCAGCCGTCATCGTGTCTGACGACGGTTGTTGTTGAATATTTTGGGTATCAGTAATACTGCTCAAATCTTGAGTATCAGTATTACTGCCCAATAATTGTTTATTTGATACCTGCGCCGTGCTACTATCGTTTGGATCATACACATGCACAGTATAAGGATTACTTGTCGGTTGCCATATCGCGTTTAATGCGGCGGCTGTCTGTTGTGTAGCTGTTTGGGCATTAGATGTATTGATATTAATAATACCGTTATAATATAAAATGCCCATAATACCTACAATAAACAACACAAATAATCCTGAATTGTTTCCCCTCAGACAGCATCACCTCTCGGGCCTATCCAGTCATAATGACAAACCTCCGGTAATAAACATGTGTAATGACCGTCCAGTAATCCATAATGGCGGCAAACCTCACACGTTATCATAGGCCGTTGATCCTCTATAGCTAATTCTAAGGCGTGTATTAAAAACCGCACGTCGGAAATATTTACCTTTCGGGATGTATCATCATCCAGTTTATCCTTTATATCCTCTATTCTTTCCCTATAATCCATGCCCTCACTTCCCATGCCTTTATTTTTTTACTTTATACTTCGCGAACAAATCATCTGTTGAGATTTTTTTGACCGGCGGGCGCTCGCTTAGATATTCCACAACCTTTATTTCGGTTTTAGGCACAATCTTTTTCTGCTCACGCGCCTTTTGTCTCTTTTCGTTTACATCATTGACATATTTGCTCATTTCTGATATTCTGTTTGTTGGGGCGCTTAAACCTGTTAAAAGGCATAACGTCTGACTAGGATTGTCTGCCGTAAAGGTTATTAACGGCTCCCCCACAATTTCTTTTATCTTATTTACGTCCATTGCGGACGACGCCGCCAACAAGATGTATTCAATCAGTTGGTCGTTTTCCATTGGCACATACAAACCGCTCTTAACGGCATTAATCAATTTATCAATGGCGCTTTGTTCTTTTGGCAATCTGGCAATAACGCTATAGCCGGATGCCGATAAAACACGCTTCAAATCAGCGTTGTCTATAACTGCGCCGATATCTTTCAAACCCGGCAATGTCAATACTGCGTCAAGCTGATTAACAAACTCTGTATTTATCTTTTCTTTATCCCATGCATTATTATCCAAGGCAAATATGGCCGCCAAACCCTCAATGTCATTCAATTCATTAATGCATTCAACGGCATTTGCGTGGGCTTGCAACGATTCCTGATACGCGGGGAAAACCACAATCGCGCATATTCTTTTATCTGGATGTGCCTGTATCAAATTTTCAATCAATAACGGGGATGAGCCTGACCCCGTGCCGCCACCAGCTGAAAACACAACAAAAATGAACTGGGTTGTCAATTTATCGCTTATAAAATCATTTATTTTTTCCCATTGCCCAGTTGTCAGGCGCTTGGAAACATTGCGATCGCAACCGCTTCCCTCCGCACCGGTAACATGATACATATACTTCGTTTTTCCAAGGGTATCAAGACCTCCCAAGCTTGTGTCAATATACATGGCAGTATAACCCGCGTTTTCGAAAAGTCTTGCAATATTCCCCCCGGCTTGGCCAACCCCCAAAAAGGAAACATCATTCTTCATTCCTTCCTTAATTCCTCCTAATAATATATTTTATTTTTAAAATCACAATCAATTACCTCATACAGCTGATACGGAAATACGTCATCCTCTGAATATTCCGTCAGGCCGCGAATCCAATCGAGGGCATACATGCGGCCCTCCAACTTTACCACACTGGTAATATAAGCGAACCAGCCGGGTTTATGCCCGCGCATCCTGTCTGTTTCGTGACTTTTAAACTCAATCATTTCATCCTCTGTTAGGTCTATGTGTGCATTTATTTTATCAATTAAAACACCTAACAAAATTATTCCTCTCCAGACAATTCTTTCAGAATATTTATCCCCTTCTGTGTAATATAGAATACTTTTGAGTGCCCATCCATCATACCATGAGCGGTATACCCTTCACGGCGCAACATATTTAGGCGATTATAAATCGTCCGTTCGCAAACCCCAGCTATTTCAATCTCTCGCGTTTTGACCGCCAATAGCTTAGTCGTGTATCCGCCTTTTAATAGATAATCCAACAAAACTGCATCCAACCTACTAATTTTTCAATACCTCCTTCCTCGCTTATTTTGGGGCCGATTTCTCAGCCCCATTTGCCATTACCTCCACTCGACTTTTAGCGTTATATTATCGCCGCCCTTAGCAATATCGTTTTTAGCATCCAACCAAAACGTATAACTACCGCGCGTGGCGACCCCTATTGTGCCTATTCGGAATCCATCCTTGCCACTGATATCATTCCAGAATACCTGTATCGGCCCCCTTTTATTGTTCAAATCTGTAAAATAATACTTAATTTGATACCTTGCATCCGCGCTCCCGCCTGACGTATAGATATTTACTTTTTGCCATAAATCCGTATTTTTTAACTTTAGCGTTACGTGTTTGCTCTTTACAATCCCCGCTGAAATACTTTTTATAGGCTTTGCCCATACTCCAGTTACCGCGCTTACGGACATAACTACCGATAGCAATATACCGATTACTTTTTTAAACATTTTGTCATCCTCCAATGTCATTCTAATATTGGCTAACCTTACAATATATTATATGCACCCTTTTGTATTTTGACAACACATCAAATAATATTAATGTAATTTTAATCTATCTTAGCGTAATAGACAAAACCGTATATTTTTTATGCTTTATATCTTCCAGTATATTGTTTATCATATCATCTGTTAAAAAGTCTATACTTAATTCTTTAGCAAATACGCGGTATGCCTTAATCAATGGCCGAACAACCGGCCTGTTTAAAATATCTGCGGGAATCTCAATCGTCATTTATCGGCCTATATTCAATTTTATTATAATCAAATCGTTGTCTTTATCCACAACACCATTAATATGCGCCAGACACACATTGTTTGTGTGCTCTTTGGCGATATTCCAGTTGAATTGATAATCCATTTATTCTATATCCTCCAATCTTACCTGCAATTTTTCGTTTTCAATTCGCGCCTGTGCCTTTTTGTAATAATCCTCATTTATCTCAAATCCACAATATTCATATCCGGCTCGATAACACGCTATTAATAAACTTGCGGAACCTACATGAGTATCTAATATTTTATCGCCTGTTTTTGCAAATTGATTTAATAACCATGTATATAATTTTATAGGCTTTTGTGTCGCGTGAAATCGCTTTTCCGAATACTTAGAAGTATTCCCACATTCGCCATACGGAGGGATCCTAACTATTTTCGCATTACGATTAAATGATGTCCATACATATTCACACATAGCCATTGTAAAATTCTCGGGGATATGTTTATCCCAAACTACAAAACAACGCGTCGGGGGTAATGAAAAATAATTGCCGCCGAATATAATTTGATTCTCACTTACCCGAAACAATTCGTCAAAATACTCCTGACCCGGCGCAATATCCCATTCTATAATTGTTTTGCCGTATTTAGCGGCATATCCGCCACCAGTCCTATGGACGCTTATATCTGGTTTATGCTTGTCAAACCGTTCATCAAAATTCTCCCCATTAGAAAAGTCTTTACCTGCGCCGCCGAACGGCGGATCAATTATTGCTAATTGGAAATACTTATCAGGAAATTGCTTCATCCCATCCATGCAATCAAAATTATATAAACAATTAAGCTCTAACATTACAACTCGACCTGCTTACCGTCCATGCTATTAGCTGTCATTTCCTCGCGCAATTTTTCGTTTATTGTCATTTCGCCCGTTTCGTCATCATCCCATGGGGATTGGTCATCCACTTCCACGGCAATAGCCCTGCGGGGAATACTCGCCAATATATCAGCAACATCATAAAACAATGGAAAGAATGGGGAACCGGCATCCTCATGTTTTTTCGCGAACTCCCACGCCCGTTCTGTCAACGTGACCGCATAATCATATGGGGTCAAAACCGACATTTCCCCACATTCCTTCGCAAACAAGAACAAATCCCCGAAACATTTATAATCCCTACCGTTTTTGCTAAAATCATACGGGGAACCGCTCATTTATTCAACCTCCATTTCAGCCCATTCAATAAATCCGTCCCAACAACTAATACCATATTCGCCAAAACGACAACTACCATACGCCGGGCAATTTTCACACTCAATGTCAACTAGCCCATCAATATTAAACGATTCCGGCGTTAATTCCTGCCGCCATTTCTCAAAATTAGTCATTGTTAATTATCACATCTCCCCATTTTTTAAAAACATCCCAACACGACCCATCGGACAACTGGCCTGAACAATCCATTACTGCCGGGCATTTATGGCACGGCAGTTTTATCACATCTGAATCATATGCGCTTTTAAAATCCGCCATTGTCGGCGGCGCATACGTTGTCTTTACCCATTCTTCAAAACGCGTCATAAAGCAATTATTCCCCTCCCATATTCATTCCTCCCCGTCCATGTGAACGCTTTTTCATTTGATAACCTTATATCATATTATATGTTTCAAATTGCAAATATCAATCATGTTATTTCATCTTTAATTATATTCTAATGTTCATAGCGCATTTAGGGCGTTTTATTGCATTTTAAACCAATGGGGTATAAATATACCATACATGCCGCTAGGCGTTAAAATCGGGCCTATTCTGTACGTTTTTAAGGCGCTGTCATTAACCACTCATATACGTAATAATATAAGGCCCGATATATCCAACGGGCCGCCAGTTCTTTCGGCACGAATGAAACATTAACATTATATCTCATAACTAAAGTTAAAAGGGACGCCATATATGCAGACGGGTCAAGATCCGTTTTATAATTATGTTTCATGATATCAGCATACCCACGCAAGCCCTCCACCACAAGGAAAAAACGAGCGTTTTTGCCGCGCTCCATTTCCCGCATAAACCGTGCTCGTTGTTGAGATAAATTACTGGACAATTCTTCTAAGGACGCTTTTCTTTCTATCGCAATCCCATTTTCATATGAATAACCATATGGAAAATATTCACTTTTAGGTATTTCGCAGGAATAGTCTGCAAAATTCAGCTTGCGCACAATATAAGGGACAGACATTTCTTCTAGCTCCTTTATAATGTGTACATTCGCTTTCTCACGGCTATCAATGATAATCCGCAAACCGCTTAATACGCTATCACGTTCTTTCTTAGTCATTGCTTATATCATTTGCCCAATTTATAAAATTTTGTTCGCACTCTCCTAAGCTATAAATATCCAATGCATTACATCTATCAAATGCAGGGCATTCGCCACAACTTAAATCTGCAATATACCGCTTCCAAATCCACATCGGTGAAATAATTTTCTCAAAATTAGTCATCAACGACCTCCGTTTCAGCCCATTTTTTGAATATATCAAAACAAAACAAATTTGTATTATTATCGCATTCATACTGCGCCGGGCAATCCTTACACGCGAATATAGCATACCAACCCTGAACGCCGTAAGAATCTATCGTACGGGATAATACTTTTCCGGCCTGTTCTTGTTTCCATTTATCAAAATTAGTCAATTATTCATCTCCTATTGTCATCTGACCCTCCAACGGCTGAACATCCTTTTTTGCTTTCAGGCATTCAATAAGTGGTCTATCATTTTTAGGAAACGGCTTGTTAAAATGCCCACATGCGGCCCATGAAATAGCCCAATCTGAGGATTCCGAACGCGTATCACCATACCCGGCGCATTTTTTATAATTCCTACCCCTGTGCTCATACCGAATGAGATTAGAGCATTCTTTGCAAATATGCCCTTCTTCCTTCCCGTATTTTCCATACATATTGGCCTGTCGTCGCGCCATCTTCATGATTTATTACTTGCCTGCTTTCTTTTATTTTTTAATTCATGCATTTTTTGACCACACATACAACCATATACCGTTGGATATTTATAAGTGCAGTCAAACGGTGAACTACAAGAAATCACTTTGTAACCATAAAAATTAAGTTTCTTTTTAGCCGGGCATTTGCTTTTACCATATTCAACCGGCAAAATAATATCGTCGTTTAATTCTACTGGTAAAATAAAATCATCATTCATCTTTAGTCAACCTCAAGTATTCCTTTAATACTTCATCCAGCATACTGAATTTACCGGCAGTATCACGTTTAACAAGCTTTATCATTGCATATTTTCTGAATACATTCCTTCGATTTTTTTCTTCCGCTTTTATCGCGGCATCCTTGAAATATTTCTGCATTGCATTCCATTTATTTGACACATCTTCAAACGTATGCCCAAACACTGTATTGCCGCAACATTTTACCTCTATGTCCGGTTCTAATCTATCTCCAATATTTTCAACTATTATTTCCGGATCTCTCCCGCAATAGGCGCATTTATCAAATCTCTCTTTGTGTATCAAAATCAAGACCCCTTTCATCAACCACATATCCCATAAATCCAATTTTACCTCTCGCAATTACACACCACATAAGTATATGGCTATCAGACGGGCATTTCATAATATCGCAATTATGCGCAGTATCTTCCTCTAATGGTTCCCCGTAAATAATTAATTCATTAGTAGACACATCCAAATAAGCTTCAGTTATATGAGGAAACTCGACTATCATAATTTAACCTCCTTTTATCTTTTAAGAACAATTTTAACAATAAAATAAACCGCGCACCAAATAGTTACTAGTCCTCCAAGCACCCACTCAATAATTTTATCAATGGCGTTAACCTGCGCCCAAACCTGTAACCAATTCATTGCTTTAAACCCTCCATTTTAAAAATATCAACGTCTGATTTAATACACCATTTTACCCGGAAAGACTTGCCGCAATTCGCGCATTCTATGTTATACCTTCCTGCGCCCCATTCGTCTATATATCCTAAATACACATCATTTTCACACTGGCAATAGGGACATTCTACTTCTATTTCAAAATCTGCGACCATATTAAATCTCCCACGAATAACCACAATTTTGACAAACAGCCATATTTTTCTGATTGAACGTAGTTTTCGCCGTTCCCTTGCGCTTACCTACCAATAGCCATAATCCACACGTAAGGATTATCAGCGTCCAACGCCCAATAGCCCACAAACACCCGCTATTTTTCTGCCGGGTCTTAGCGTTATCTTGTATGACCGTATATGATATTCTATCATAACCGCACTTTGGGCATTTATTCATTTTTAAATTCCTCCAGCTTCTTTTTTAAATATTCAACGTGTTTTTCAGCTTCTTTTATTTTAAAACAATATTTTGATATCTGAGTATTATTATGTTCGCCTATAAGCTTGCCATTGTTCATGCTTTGAACTTCCAATCGCCATTTGTTAGCATCCTTCCCGATTCTTGCGTTTAACGCTTTTTCGGCCTGCGCGGGCGTATCTGTTTTTATACCGAACTGAAATTCTTTAGTAACGGCATTCCATACGCCATAAGCATTACAAGATCTTAATTTTTTCATTACATAATTCCGCCTATTTTAATTTTAAATATACTATTCGGCATATGCCGATAAAGACTATCACACAAACAATTCTTACTACAATATATCCTAACATTAATCATCAACCCTCGTTTTATCGCATAATAAATGCAATATTCTCTCAACAAAACCAACATAATCTGGCGCAATTTCAATCTTATCTTTATGTCCTTCATAATAACTCAAGGCATCACCGCCAAACTTATACCCCATCGCTTGCCAATCGCAAATCATTTCCACATAAGATAATAGCTGATACAAACTTTCATTCGGTTTGTTAATCCAGTATTGCCAATGATGCGGATTATTTTTGTAATGATGTTCCCAAGCTTTTTCAAATTGATTTTCTTCTTTTGACTCTAACTTGCAAGGATAAAAATATTCCCTATATTGCGTAAACTCTTCCGCACTATATTTGCTCAAATCATGCCATCTAATCATGCCATCCAATAGCCTGAACTTCCAGTCGTCATAAACAAATGATTCATTTTTACATTTATACTGAACTTCGTCCCACGCTAACGCAACGTTTTTTCTATGCTCTTCAATGTAATTACAATATTCTATAAATTTATCGTTAATTTCGCTCATATATCCTCCTATAGCTTATTTTTCCTGTCATATAACCATTTATAAATAATATACGGCAATGCCTTAATACCGTCATGGATTGCCTGAAATGCAACTATTGTTAACGTTATCGGCTATAATAAATATGACAACATATCAAGACCGCTCGTACTGCGTCTCTCCCCATATTCCTTTAATTCCATTACGGTTAACAAAACATAGGTTACTATTGCCATTAAAATATAAATTGCTGTACTTATCAAACTAATTTTTAAAAAGGCCATAATTCAACCTCAATACGTGCGCCGCTTGGATTATCACATTCAAAACTAAAATCAAATATACGGTCGCATTTCTGACATTCAAAAACCAGTTCAACCCCTTCGGTATGTTCTAAAGTGTCTTTGTGCTTGCAATCATCATACCCACACACAGGGCAAACAATAAAACCCTTGTCGTTAATCAACTCCATGCAATTCCCTCTTTTCGTTAATAAAATCGTCCAATATACTATTGATTAAATCCGTCGCGCTCCTATTGTCTGAATATGCTAACCGGCATATTGCGTCATACGTTTCTTGCTTCAAATGCAATAAAATCCGCTTATCTCTAACTATATGCTTTAGCGGAGGTCTGCCCGCCCTCACAATTATATCATCTCCTTTTAACATTATTTCATGTATATAATATATTATATGCTTTATATCTCAAAATGACAATCCCACACAAAACATATTTATTTATCCTTTTTGCCCAACCATTGTATTATCGCGCCCGCCTGTTTGGCTGTTAATCGCGGCTTGACATCCATATATCTTTTCATCAGCCTATATGCATAATTATTTTGCGCATCGCTCGCAGGGATGCCGTCATCAATGTTATCAGGGTTTTTTATCCATCGTTGCCATTGACCACAATCAACGCAATATTGGCCCAAATGGGGGCCTGTTTGCCGTGTTTCTATCACAGATGACCCGCAAAATCTACAAACATCCATTCTATAAACCTCCAATATTTTCATTTTTAATAGTCTATCCTTGCGCTAAAACACGCTAAAACAGATCATTCCAGTCACTTTCGCCCCCTTTAGTCACTTCGTGGTCACTTTTTCAAACCCTTATAAATGGCTTAAATACTATATAATATTAATATAAATATATATATGTGACCAATGTGACCAATGTGACCATGTTTCATAGGTATATGATGATGTATAAAATCTCGACAACGTAATCGAATATTTGTTTGTCGTCGACGTTGACGTTGAGGTATAAAAGATAGATGGTATATAAGTGTTTTTTGTGGTCACTGGTCACAACCCCCGGCAAATAGCATATTTACGCCATTTGCCGGGTGACGGATGAACTAACTTTCGATTTTTTGTTAGTCACATTGTGACTATTCAGTCATAGTCATCAAATGACTTTTGGCTTAATTTTACGTATTTTGCGTCATTCTTATTGATCCTCAAATGATGCGTGGGCCGGTTTTTTTTATCCGGTATCATATATCCCTTTTTTAACCATTCCTTTTTTATCGCATCCAATGAATACCCGTTTTTCAACATTGCGGCGTCCAGTGTTGAATAGTTTATATAAATACTATTGTCCTGAACGTCCTTTTTGCCGTAACATTCCCCATTATTATCTTCTAATACCGTCCTGAACCTTGCGTCATTTGCCGCCGCCCAATCCAATACCCATTCATAGGCGCGTTCTGACACATCGACATCCTGTTTTGTTCTAAGGAAATCTGAAAAGGTTTTAATGTCTATTATCTGCTCATTGAAAATAAACTTTGCCGCAATGCAATCTGCCACGTATACAGCGGCCATGCTTGCCGCTTGCTTCTCTTCTGTGGATTTGAGATATTCTTTTTTGGCATCATCTAAAAGGCTCTTATAATCATTATCACGGCGCAACGCGTCAACAAATAGTTTACCTGCATGACCGTAATTATTTTTCAAGAAATCCACGGTTTTTACGCCGTCCTCAATTATCCGCATATCCGAAACATCAATCTCAATAACACGGTTCTTTGTTCCGCCGCCGCTATTATTGGCAGTTATTGGATCTTCCCCTGAAAAAATCATACTGTTTCTCCAATGGTAAACAACATCAACGCTGGAATCTGCGCGTAACCTTCCTCTATCGCTCCCCTCTGTTACCGTCATAATGAATTTATCATACCCATCATAATAATTTTTGATTGTCTGTAGTTCATCTCCTATAAAGGGTAAATTTTTTAGGAAAATATTCATTTTTAGCGTATAATTTTGCGTGTTATTCAGGCTCCGTAAATATTTGCCCATTGAAGGATTTCCCCATATGGACGCCGCAACCATAAGTGTAACCGTCTTTCCCGTTCCTGTTTTGCCGTGGATATGCATAATAAACGGCAGTTGGTTGAATTGTTCAAGCATAACGCTTGCAAAACTCGCATCAGTAACCGCGCGGACAACTGGATTCTTTCTTAATTCCTTTACAAACTGAATCCATTCTTGCACATTACCTTTGCTTTTAATTGAATCAAAAACGTCTTTAAATTCGCCGGTACCATCAAATACAAATTTATTGCAATCATACGGCAAAAATTTGTTATCATGCCATCCAATGGATGAAACGCTATCACACACAGGTATAATGTCCTCGTTTAACATCTCTAGGTCGTTTAGATATGCTACTAGCGCCCCGGCATTTTCACTTGTTACTCCAATACCGTCCAATGGTAGTTTAGTAACAATCTTAGTTTTATTCGCAATAATGGATTTATCATAAATACCAGTTTTCCATTTATTACGACGCTTATATTTAATTTCAACCTTTTCCTGCTTTGATTCTTGATTTACTAGGATTCTTGAAATGTAAATCGGATGCCTACATGCATAAATCACTTTGTTTTCCCCCACTGTTTTCCATATGCCGGATTCATCTACTGTCCACGCGCCACAATCCAATAATGGCTGATTCTCAAAAATAATTTTATTCCCATTGCTGTCGGGTTGCGTATCTTTGAAACGCTCGTCATCCTGCCGTGCAGTTGTGGTTAATGAACTTAAAACGCTTGGAATTGTTCTTGTTTCCAAATAATCCTTGCGCTCGCATTTCTTTTTATGCGGTTCATCTTTTTGTGTAAAATAAGGACTATTCAAGAACGTATCTTTGATAACATTAATATTACCATTTGCCCAATACGCTAATTTAGAGATAAAACCCATATCATCCTGAGATTCATTGCCTATTGGACGTGCGCCATAATAATAATTTTTCAAAATATCGTCTTTTTCAAGGCCAATCTTCACATATTCGTCGTCTGAAATACTATTCTCAATGCCTTTGCTATAAACATTGCCGGGGCTTTGTGGAAAAGCAATTATGTTTTGCTTAGGCTTTTCTGCTAAATATGCATCATAGACCAACTGCAATTCATTTGTTCGTTCATTTACTGGCTTGCGTTCCCCGTAAATATTGCCTGTTATTGTAAAGAATCTACCAGCCTGATAAATTTCAAGTCCAACTAAATCTTTTCTTTTGTGTTCAAGATTTATATTACCACGGGCAAATATATGCAACCCTTTACCAGACGGCGAAATTTCAGTATAACTATCAAGTTTATCAACGATATCCTGAGCGAATTTTGAAAAATGCCCATCAATAAAACATTTATCAATGTCAATTCCAATAATATCATTACCGCCGAATGCAAAACCAAGGCCATCATACCGCCCAATAACCTTTACAGCTTCTTCAAATGAAACCCATAAAGACGGTGTTGTCTGCCCTCCGGGCCTGCCTGTCTTGACGCTATATGGCTTTTTATCTAATTTTTGCTTTCCCTTATCCACAATCCACACGCCGCGCCATGCGACCCAGCTATTTTGTCGTTTCAATTCATCCGCTATATTGTTCAGATTCTGCAAATCAAATTTAGGGACTATGTTTGTTGTGGTTAAGACCTCCGTCATTTGATCACCTTCCTTGTATGTTGGGTCTATATTTTACACAACTTCTTTAATTTCTTTTGTTTTAAAATAATTAATTAAAGCTATTTCCCCTAATTTACTAATAGGCTTTGACCCTTGCGCCCATCGTGATATAGTAACATGATTTACTCCAATATCATCAGCAATATCACGATTTGATACTTTATATTTAGCACGTAAAATCCTTAATTCTTCTGCTGTCATTATCTCACCTCCATACATATTATATGCAATATATTAACAAAATGTTAATTCATTGACATTAAAATTAGATTAAAAAAAACCGGCGTTATTCAGCCGGTTTTTTTTTTTTTTTTTAATCGTTAAACTCTTTCAATAATAAAATTAATATTCAATTCTTTCGGCGTTAGCCCACTCATCGAATATTTTTATACATATATTTTCATTCCATACTGTATACCATTGATCACAATTACCTATTGCAGGACAACCATTGCAATACCCAGTAGCGTAACGTCGGTCAATAAATAATTCAATTATTTCCATAGGGTTAACATAGGTTTTCCAATATTCTATATTTGTCATATTTAATCCTCTTTATTTAAAAAATCAGCATTTTCAGCCGGTTAAAATTCATTATATTTGTCTAGTGCTTCGCGCAAATCATTTATTATTAGGCTTTCATCACCATGTTTAACCAAAAAAAAATCGTTTATAGTTTGTGCGTAAAGGAATCCCCATAATTCATTTTCGACTACATCTGCATAATGCTTCACCTTATGAACGACCCAGCCGTCCGTTATCTCAATTAGTTTATCCCAATAATCATAATTATAGTTAATATTCCACTGTGCGTAATTATCGCTATTCCAAAGACTAGCCAATCCCATGATATACTGCTGATTAACAACACTTGTATTTTCTTCACAAACATACTCAATGCTATAATCATCCTTTGTTGAACTTAGATGAATCGCGCTTACCAGATCGCCAACAAATAACCGTGTGCCATAACTATCGGACATATTCGTAACGGTTCCCATTGTACCATGATAGCCTTCCATGCCGCCCGTGCCTTGCGTTAATATTCTCTTCATATTATTTTCCTCCAAATTTTTATAATTTGTAACCAAGGTTCTAAGCCTTCCGGCATCCATTCGATTTCTGCCAATTCAAATCCCAACTGGTTTAATTGTTTTGCCCGGCGCTTATCGTCTGATTGTGAATAAGACGTTCTTAATTCCGTATCTTTGATAACTTCCGCCGGTAAATCTCTGTATTTTATTTCGTATACTTTCGTTATATTGCCAATGTCATGTAAAACCGTAATGTTCTTTTCCATTCTTAGGGTTTTCATTGCCGGGGCATCCTTGGAGATTTTTCCAGATCGCGCCTAATAGAAACATATTCCCCATCGTCGTCATCATACTCCAGATCGTCATAAAAAAATCCGTTTTTGTTTGCCCAAATCTGCAATTTATAATATGTCTTACGCCCTAGCGGTCTATCGGACATAAAGTATTTATTTACAACCTGTTCCGCGCATAATGCTAGTTGGAAATGCGTTACGTCTTTTCTTGAGTATGCCCATTGCCGTATTTCTTCGCCTGTGGCATTCATGCCATTGCGGCATAATTGAATAAATTCTTCCTGATATTCTGCGAAACTTTTCATAATAAACCTCCTTATATTTGCCCCGCCGAATGGCGGGGCCTGTTGGTTAATGTGTTATTCTTTGAGCGCATTGGCGATAATTGATTCCAACTCGCATTCGCTCTTATCCATTACCGAAAAATAACCTTGTTTCGGAATTAGGACGATTGATAATTGATGCCGTTCGCCATTGTATGTTACGTCGAAGGTTGCGGCGCTCCACGCGGGATTTGTGCTGGCCTGTTGGATGTAGGTTTCAACCGCTATGGGGTTACTTTCTTCAAAACGGAACCCGGCATCCGTAATTTTAGCCATCAAAGTTGTTATATTGCTTGTTAACATGGTAAATCCTCCTTATGGGATTGCGCCCGCCCCTTAATTTCAGGCTGTCGGCGTATGTAGGTTGTCGTCGCGATACTGCCCTGCCGCTTTCGCGGTTCTGGTACGCTCAACCTTTATCTACTATATTATATGCTATTGTATTCCAAGTGCTACACTATGTCAATATATTTTTATTACATTTGTGTAACATTGAATGCCGATTCATTCGGCCATCAATTCAAGTTGTCTGATAACATCCGCGCTTATGGCGTCGTTCGCCAAATCAACGATTTTAAAATGGGATTGCATAAATATTTTATCAGAAACATTCACCGTACAAAACGGATAATGCATCTCATAGTTTCTCTTTGGCGATACTACATATAACTCCGGATTGCCTTTGCCGTCCTTAGCGGCATATAACATATCGGCGGCTTTGTTGATTGTTCGCGCCCATTGGGGATTATACCCAAATCTTTCAACTTCCTGCCCTTCGATTTTTTTAGTCATTGCAATTTTAAATAATTTCATTTTTTAACCTCCAATTTTTTATATCTAATATATTATATGTATATAGTATCACATGTGTTACAATTTGTAAAATTAAAGTTTGATTAGAAAATATTTTATAAAATCATATGCAATCGATTGCTTTTAACGTTTCCATATCCACAGGTAAATATATCACCTGAACGGGTAGATACGATTTAAACGCAATCTGGCGTCATTTCAGGGCATTGTAAAAGCGGCTTGCGCCGCTTAACTCCAATATCTTTTATACAGAAAAATCATAATGCCGGTTAAAACTAAAATTCCTACGGCCCACATCAGGCCGATATTATGCGTCGTTCGAATTGCTATCTGATATTGTTCTGCTGTCATTTCGTCACCTCCTTTATACATGCTTAATAGTTTTATAATTGATATTGATAGTACAATATAAGCCGCTTTCGTTGAATACATCAATCTCATTTGTATTTTTACTTGACGGGTAGGCCCGGAACTTACCCCGGGCCTGCGGTAGTTTTGCCCTGAATATCTCAATGGCTGTCTTAATTTTGTCTTTGTTGTCCATAATGCTATATCCTCTCCGTGCAACCGTCCGCATTCATGAATTGAATAGCGCCCTCTAGCGTGTCAAAATGCGCTGATTTAAAATTTGCTATCGCCCAGTATGGATGCTCTTTGCCGGGATTGAATAAAATCCCGCATGAATGCTTATCCTTAGTTTTGCTTTCGTTCGTCCAGTATTTTTTGACCTCCGTATAACCATTACGAATTTTACCAGCCATTATTTACCCTCCAATGGATTGAATTTTTTAACCGGCATGACTTCAATAAATGCCGTCTGTAGCTGTTTGTTCTTGTTTGCCGTTTCCTTGGCGGCATCCAGTGATTCACTTTCGAGATAATATCTCTTGAATAATCCTGTATTACCTCTCATTTGAATAAATTCATCAATCCTATACATATGCATTTAGTAAACCTCCAACCCCGCCCATGCGGGCGGGTATTCTTATTAGATTTCTGAATCTTTATCTACTTACATTATATTCAAATTATAACAATGTGATACACAGAATACAATTAAAATATGATTAAAATTAAATTAAGGATTTTTTATGCATATGGCATATGTTTTTATTTCATGGTATAATTATATCGTCTATATACCCAGCGTGCATTTTGATGCATCCTGACGCGTTTTTAAGGCATTATAAAAGCGGGTTGTCACCCGCTTAGTCATACTCATCTAAAATAAATTCACTTAACTCTCTCCCTGTATCTGTGGGGACGCCGTTGTCGCGCAAACTGTATACCCAAACAACCCGCGCATTATGATGCACGCGTGATGGCTGTATTCGAGCTTGCCAAACGACCGCACGGCCTTCGCGCTTATCTGCCGGAATCTCCAGTTCGTTATCTTTGTCAAATCCTAGGAATGCCAAAACCTTATTGACTGTATTATTATTTAATTTCATTTAATCCCTCCTATAAATCCATTTTAAGTCGTTCATAATATTTTGAAATAATTGCGTATTTTTATTGTCAAACAATACGTAATAAGGCAATTCATCAATTTCTCTTGCACATCTTTCCTTCATTTCGCATAATGCAGTAATGTAATCATTAATCTGTTTATCGTCATAGTCAATTAGTAAATCTAAATCGCTATCAAATGTCTGCTCGCGCCGCGCAAATGAACCAAAAACCCCTAGCTTTATTATGCTAGGGTGTTTTTTAGCAATGTTAACGATTCTTTCAAACATTCGTTTGTTCCCTCCTTCATTAACTCTTGACATATAGCCCATACAACCTTAAAATCCACGCCCATATAATTATGACTGGAAACATTCCTTAACCGGCGTAATTGCGGTAACTGGACTGGCGAATCATCCCGTAAGTTCTTATCACATTCAGTAACATTTGTAATTAATTGGGTAATCGCGTATTTCTCACATAATGAATTTTTAAGTGATTCCCAACTGTCCATACCGCTCATAATAGACTTAATATCAGCGATATATTTTTGAATTTGGCGGATATTTTGAATATCCGTATGGACTGATTTTATCATTTTTGTTCCCTCCATGTTTCTATCTGATATATTATATGCATATACTAACAGAATGTTTCACGGAATACAATGGCATAATATTAGAATTTAATTAAAAATATTTTTTGACGTTTTGTTGACTTAGGCATATAATGATATGGATATTAAATAAAACATCAAGGATGTGATTTTATGGCTTATTTGTTAATCTCAATTAAACTCTTTATACAGCATACTAGGCTGTATCCCCTTATTAGCTTGGTATTTACCCATGGAATTATATTCTACATAATCCCCCTCAATTAAGTGATAATATATCTGACAGATTTCAACGTAAGGATATATCCTTATTGGCTGTACACAATGTATTTCTAACGTCCTATATCCCTTAAACCCCACATCCCCGAATCCTGCCGTTATGTGTATAAACAAACCTAGTCTGCCTATTGAAGATCTACCCTCTAACATAGGCACTAGACCATTTGTTTCTGTATATTCTAAAGTTCTTCCTAGGTATAATGTTCCGGGAAAAAGCTCCAATCCTTCGTTAGGTATGGTTATCAATTTTGTTTTATGTTGTTTCTTTATATCTAGTATAGGTTCATCATAGACCATCAACTCATTGTGAAGTTTTAAATTGTAGCTGTTTGGGTTCAAACAATTTTTGTCAAATGGATCTATCACAATTTGCTTATCCAATCTTTTTTCTATTTCCAACCCAGATAATATCACCTAGTAACCCCCGATTTTTATACTTTATAAAAAACGTTTCCCTGCTTCATGGATAGTATAAAATAAAACCGGGGTTTATTCCCCGGTTTTTTCATTCTTTAACAAATCCGCGTAATGGCTTAAATAATATATTGCTTTCAGGATATCGTCCAGTTCGCTATTTCCTTCCTTATATCCTGCCCTTACAATATATTTCAATGCCGTCCCTTTGTAATAGTTTAATCCCCATGCGTCAACGGCTGTTAAAACCTCTAGCCCGCCACGATTATAATATTCAGGATGTTCTATTGTCATTTTATCATTCCTATTGTAATGCATTGAGATAAACGCCTAATTTTAATTAATGCTTGACGATAGTATAATTATCCATGAAAACACATAACATTTAAAATTGCCATACATTCACTGAGCAGTAATGCAAGATAACCGCAATGCTATTGCATTGACCTACCCCGCAATAGATATTCTTGACTAACTTTTAATAGTTTCGCTAGTATGGGGATATACTTGTCATGCACAAACAATTTACCACGTTCATAACGGCTATATACAGATTGAGAAATACCCAATTTGTCCGCAACGTCCTGTTGGGAATACCCCATGTTCACACGACTAATGTGTAACCTTAAACCAACGCCGGTTCTTTTAGCCGGGCGCGGCTCTTCATTGACCGGCCCGGCTATTAAATCCTCCATCGAAACATTTAAAAAATCCGCCAAACGCTTAACAGTATCGTATTTTGCAAATCCCCCTTCCTCATATCTCTTTATATGCTTATTATATGCGCCTTCATCAAAACATTTAAACGCTAGCTTATGTCTTGTCAATCCTTTTTCTTCCCTTATCTTTTGTAAATTTTTAAGCGTATATAATGTCATGATATCATTTATAAAACTTGTTCTGTATTCGAAAGTAATGCTGGATTACCTAAAAAATGCGAAAAATTATTCAGCAAATTGCCTTCTTGGTCATACGACGGCTCGCCGCAATTCTTACACATACTTTTCAACGGCGTAACTGAGCACAAACAACAATCGCAAGGATTTTCCAGTATTTCTCGCGGGAAATGCTCATATTCCATTCTTTGTATTACAGTTTTAATACTTTTTTGTCTGTTGAAATACCGCTCGCGGTCTGTCATTATTATTCCTTCTTTCATAATGTTTTCATTCTTAAAATAAATTCATCATCCGTTATATCTGTGGGGATGCAATCCAACGCATCCACTATACGCCGAAAAGTTGAATACATGACCGGCGCGTTGTGGTTTATTCCGCGTATGACATTGTATGACATATCTATGCGTTGAATCAACTTTGATGTGTTAATACCCTTTTCATACTGTTTAATCTTTAGTAAATTTTTGTCAATTTTTATTTTCATAATTCATTCCTTTATGGAATATAAAGCCCGGCATAATGGCCGGGCGCATATTATTAATATTAAAACGGGAGGTCATCCTCATAGTCATCAGGTATATTGTTTACATTTTCTGTTGTGGATTTGCCGTTAACATTCGTCGGTTTATTTGTCGCCGGTTTATCCTCCGGGACTTTGAACTCACCTGAGCGGATTTTATCCACCGAACGCGGGGCCATTGGCTTGACATTCCATTTATAGTCACCGCTAGTAGACGCAAAATATTCCGTACGCTGGAATAGCATTCCGATAAGTTTGCCGCGCAACGTTTGTTCATCCCAATCCCATGTATAACCGCTATTGCTTTTTTCAATCGACGTTATCAGGCCCTTAAAATATCTTTGCGAATTGCCCTCCGTCATTTGATAATAAACACACGGCCATTTTTTAGGCTCAAACGTATTGGCCTTAAATTGTTTGTCGAAAAAGTATTTGTATTCGCCTTCGGCGACATCTAATTCCAGCACTAACATTTCTTTGCCTGACTGCGAATTGAGGACGTGCGCATTATTAATCACACATACATAACCGCCCGGCGGCAGTTGCTGAAATTCACCCGGCAATGCCGGGGCAATTTTTTCCCATTCTTGGGGTTTTTTCATAATATCATTCTCCTTTTATATTATTATTTTCAGCATTAAGCTGATAGTAATCGCGTATTATTGTATTTACTCCCATTGGAAATGTTTGTCAATCTTTTTTTTCAGCAAATCCGTAATAATCCCTTATGGCATCATCAACAAATTTTAAATCGTTTTCAATTTCTAAAGGGAATAATTCCATGGGAGATTTGGCCGGTGTCATGCCGTCACTGTTAGTTATAAATTTGTACTGCCCGGCGTCAATTTTCGCTAATAACACGATTGAAAACATACCTTCAACCGTTAACTGTTGGTCTAACATTTTGCCTACCGTTTTGGCTTTTAAAACGCCCGTATCGCTGATTTCTGTATGATGGAGAAAATAAACAATTACATCGTCTGGCAATTTACGGACTTGGTCAATGAGATTCCGAAAGTTGACGGCGATTTCTGTGAATTTGCTATAATTGTTGATGTTCGCCTTATCGAACATTTCGAACGCCATCAAGAACTGACTGTCATCAATGACATATTTTTTCAGCGTGGGCTTATTCAAACTTTTCTGTATCGTCTGATACGTCGCGTTATTAATGATTTTATTCATCTTTTTGCGGAATGGCAATGGTTTACCCGCCACGTTGAATATGCCTACTTCATTCGGTTCAAAATTTCTGAGTGAACAACTCTTACCTAACCCGCTGGAACCTAAAATCAAAACTGCTATTCCGATAAGTCATTCCTCCCTTATATTTATTCCCAACTTCCGCACGTATCATCATATGCGGCAACATCATGCCAATACGTACAATATGGCGTTCCGTTTGCTATTGATGAAAGATATGCGCAATTTTCGCAGGTCTGCATTGTATCATTATCGTCGTAAAAATCGTCCATTTCATGACCTCCTTATTATCATTATAGTATATTATATGCTTTATCTAATGTTTTGTTACACGGAATACAATAATATAAGATTAAAATTCAATTAATTTATCTTATCCTTAATCCCTCAGTTTGATATAGTTCCGCGCCGTCGATAACCTTACCCAATTTAAGATCAGATATTAACCCTTGCTTATCCACACGTGCTGGCGGCTGTATCCAATATTCGGCAGGAATGCGTTTTTCATCAACCATAACTGATGGAGGATTTTTCTGCATTGTAAAAGTGAATAATAGTGTTTTTATCTTTTTTAAATCAAGCGCAATCATTGAGTTTTGCAATGCGACTTTTAGCCGCTCGACGTTATTTTCAATGGACTTACGCCGTCCCTCCAGCCGTTCCTCTTCCGCCTTAATGGCGTCAATATCGGCATTCAAAGATTTTATCAGCATGGCGTATGCATTGCATTTATCGGCGTAATCTACTTCCGATAGTTTTATTTCCGACATAACTTGAGACGCGGCATCATCCGTTTCGCCGTCTGACAATAAATCATACAACCGGCGTAAATTGCCGGTTAAGTTATATAGACTTGCCATATTATCCCTCATCTTTCATAATTCGCATAGACTCCATTACACAATCATAGCACCAATATTCATCATCGGTTATCGGTAAAAATCTGTCACCATCATAGATATCCCCGCCGCACCTATCGCATACATATAATGGCGCGTCATCCTCTAAAAAACCATCGCGCTCCATTTGTAAAATCCTGTAATCAGTCATCTTATTCATCCTCATTCACAATTTTATTACCATGTTCATCATAAATGCCATATTGCACAAATAACGGCGTCAAATCTGTACGTATTCCCTCCAGCCGGGTATTAACATCTTCAAATTTTTCTATGACCGAATTATATTTCTCAATGACTGACCACATAGCATCGACGTGTTGTTTTATAACGGCTATATCAGATTTATCCTCAATTAGAGCCTGATTCATTCCCGCTACAAGTTGCAATGTCTGCACTTGATTCGCCGCCATATCCCGCATGGTTTTGTCTTTCGCATCCAGTTGGTTAACTACTTCCTGCAATCCCATTGTTTTATCTCCATTCTGCCGGGTTAAGCCGCCCGGCCCGGCTATTTATTTATCTGAGTTCTTTTTCCTCAATCCAGCAGCCGCCCCAAAATCGGCTATATATATTTACTTGCTTATAGTGTCCGTTCCGCTTTACGCGATATTCGCGTAAAGGGTAAAACATGTTATTTGAGGCTGGATCTGTTGTTCGGCTTATAAGCTCCATGTATTCATCATAGTTTTTCGAAAGTATGTAGTGTACCGCTGTATAGAAATCAGCTAAAATTTGGGAGTTTATTTTTTCGTGATCTGTTTCCCATCCCTTTATTACTGGTTCAGTAAAATAGTTCATAGTCTTTGTTTCCGCGTCGTAATAGTTTTTTTCCATTTTGAAATCCCCTTTCTGCCGGGTTTAGCCGCCCGGCTCGGCTTATATTTTTTAGAATCCCGTTGTGGAATCGAATCTGATGAAATTCTCTTTTAATTGCACCTTTCCGATAAACTTAACCATTGCCTGCGTTGTCTTGAAAAATTTTTCCTTTGTAACGACCTGATCTTTCGCGTTAACTTCAATCCATCTTAACCCGTACATTCCATAACCTCCTTAATCATCATTCTACTTTATTATATGCTCATTATATCAATGTGTTACATAGAATACAAGGCATTAAGATTAGAATTAGATTAATTTATTTTCCTCATTCATGATGAATATTTTGGCGTCCTCCAGCGTATCCCAATCCGATTTTTTACTGCTAGGCGCAAATAATGTGAATGTATCATCGCCGTTATTTTTAAAAGTCTCATAAGTAAACCATACGCCGCTATAGCAGGGGAAATAATTAGGTTCTTTGTGAATCAGCCATTGTAAAACGCCATCAATAAAAACCCAGTATTCAAAATCATTAATTTTCTTATAAATTATGCTTTTCAATATGATACCTCCAATAATCGGGCGTCCATGCTTGTAACCGTCCTGCCGCATTACCAGCCATTATGGCCGTAACTCTGCGCTTATTTCATTTTCGAATATTTCATATAATCTTTGGGTATTCCCATCGGCTATAAATTCATATTCATTGTCTCCGTAATTCGCAATTAAGCGATAACCCGTTTCTGTCTTATAGTCGATAAAATACTCAACCCCGTCTATCGTTCCAAGTGCTTCAACAAAGAATCCAACTTCATTTACTTTTAATTTCATTTTTTTTAACCTCCAATTTTTTATCTACTATATTCTATGCATTATCTTATCATAGTGTTACATGGAATACAATATACTTTAATTAGAATTGCATTAAAGATTTTACCCCACAAGCGGCTCATTCAGCCGCTTGTTTGGAATATTCTAACATTTCATATAATGCTTCAAGCAATGATTTTTTGGTTATCCGCAACCATGCGTCCAACATAGTCTTTTTAGTCGTCTTGTAATTTTTAACAACCATATCGTAATATGTCCAGTATCCCCAAACGGCGCACATATCAATATCGGCACCAAAATAATAACAATTAATATCTGAAAAGCTTGAGATTAAACCCCTTATTTCCCAAATCTTGCCTGTATGCCAATTTTTATGCGGGCACGTTATCGAAAATTTTTTTGCCTGTTGAATTGCTTCTTTGATTCTTTCAGTGTTATACATCTTTTTGTTCCTCCCTGTTTTGTTTGTTTCTACTATTATTATATTCCATGGAATACAATTTGACAATTAAAATTAGATTAAAAAAACGGCTTTCACCGCTTTATTTTGAAATCAGTTTATATAATCTCTTTAATATTATTTTTAGCGCATTCAGCCCCAATCGCATACTGACAACCTTCGCCGTCCTCAAAAACATAATAATTTTTTCGTTCTTTTCCACAACATTCACAATGTTCGGGCATACCGCCCTTGACTTGCTTATCATACGCTAATTTTAATGTTAAGCCGCTCCATCCTTGCGGATATAATGCCTGTGTGTATTTGTTTGGTTTTATCTCAATAGCATACATTACACCTTTAATCAATTTATGACCTCCTTGTATTCAATTTTATCTCTAATTGACAATGATGCTGATTTGGTGAAAATAAATGACTTAAACCAATCGTTCATTTTGATGGGTTTGACCTTCGCATCCCATTCAGCGTCAATCGCAATATACACCAATTTTTCGAGTTCTGCCATTTCATGCTCTAACGTATCAAATATTTCATCTGGCGTATCGTCCGGCAATCCCATGTAATAATTATGTTTTTCATTTATTAATCGTCTTATTTCATTTCGATTCATTCCATACCCTCCAAAAATTCAACCTAATATATTATATTCATATACTAGCATAATGTTTCACGGAATACAATATAGATAAATTAGAATTGAATTAAAAAAAATAGACCGTATATAATACGGCCTATCCGAACATTATTAAAACAATCCCTAATGGTATAAAGACAACCCCACACATAAAAAGACATCCTGAATGTTTTTTAGAATCGGCGTACTGCTTAGGCGTTATTTTAGGATTATTAAGCGTGACAAAAACGCCTTTAAAGATAATACCAATGATAAAGATAAATGCCGCTATTCCTGTGGATAATAAAAAGATCCCGATTTTTTTTGTTATACCAGACCGCCCCTTCCAGCAAATAACAAGCATACCCCTACAAGAATTAAAAGGACTGCCGTCATGCAGATAAAGCCGAATAAAAAACCTACAATGGTAAAAAACGTTAGTCTATTCTTATCAATATACTGGAGTAAATTCATTCCGTTAACGCGCATTTTAGGAAATATTATCTTTATAATTATCCCAAATGCGACAAAATACACAATCCCAATTCCTGATAATAATGTTCCCGCAATTTGAATTTATATCCCTCCAAATTTCCACAATATGAATATAGATTTTAAATATGTCATATTGCAATAATATTGACATTATCTTGTATAAACAATAGCTAAAGAATAACAATATATTAATGTAATTCACTCCAATTTGTATTCATGTATCGTCATATTATATTCATGCTCCGCCATATTAGATACACATTATTTCATTTTTAATTCATTTGAAAAGCAGAATAATACAAATAATTTTATTCTGCTTCATCTTCAATGTTATTATTGTATTTTTTTACAATTAGACCAACAGCCGTCTTGCTTAATCCTGTTTCAGCGGCGATTTGACGTATGGATAATGATTGTTTACGCAATTCCATAACTCTACTGTCCCGACTGTCCTCTTGGGACGCCGAAAAACTGTCCCGGACGCTGTCCTGAGCACTTGGGACGCTGTCCCGACCGTCCCGTACACTGTCCATGCCATATAGTGGGACGATTTTGGGACGCATAAACGGAATAACATTACCAATCTTATCTGCCCATGTATTTTTTGATATTTCAACTTCTAGTTGTTCATAATCATTTTGTTCTATTGGCGGCTCATCCATCAATGATATCTTATCGGCAATGGCCTTCACACGAAACGCAACCCCACGCCCATCTACAAAATACCCCATGCCGCGAATAAACGATTCATATTTAAAATACAATTCTCCACGCCGCATTAAAGCCGCCGCTTGCCGGTTCCCATTGCCTAAAATGACCATTGATTCTTTTTCAGATTCAACCGGTAGGCATACCCGACAACGAAAATTGCAAGTTATAGACTTGTCAATAGCGTTACCGTCAGGGCGTTGAGATGCTAAAACTATAAGAATATTAAATCCCCGCGCTATTCGCGCAGACTTTACAAGAATATCCTTTATCTCTGGATAATCATCTATCACCGTGTCTATTTCGTCAATAACCAGCAATAGCGGCGTAAATTCCGCTAATGGATCTTTAGCTCTTACGGCCCGGCGCTCATTTATAATACCTTCAAAAAACACCATATTATCCATAAGCGTATCTTCATTAATGACTACATCTTTTAGTAAATGCGGTAAATCATTGAATAACCCAAGATCATGTTTTACTACATCTATAATCATCATTTGTAAAGTTTCAGGCGTATTTTTGTATGCCAATCCAAGTATTAAAGAGAATAACCATGTAGTTTTACCCATGCCGGTTGAACCCGCAACCAATAGATGATTGTTATTAAATAAATCAACATTTATCGGTTGACCGTTTGTATCCACCCCGACAGGGATTAAAAGCGGGTTGTGCATAAAATTTTGGTCATCCAACAATGTATCAAAGTTTATTGCGTTAATCTTTTCTTTTGGCTTGTTAACCAACAATGTAATAAGCCCATCTTCGTGTTCTCCAAAGTTGACGACGCTTGCATCCTGTTTCAACGCAAGCGCCAGTTCATTCTTTAATCCCATGATTTGGCCTACCTTACAACCCGGCCCCGGCTGAATATAATACTTACGTGCCGCGTTACCATCAACAGACTTAACCAGACGGGCATTAATACCCATCTGATCAAATACACCCTGTATCGGATGTTGTTTAATAATATTCCTCTCCGTTGATGGACGCGCCATAATTGTATTGACTTGACGGGAATCTGTGGGCCGCTGTCCGCCTGTAGGCCCGCGCATTGCGTGACCTTTGCGGATGCGGGCGTACGCCGCGACTAATTTCATACGCCCCCGGTAAAAAGGGATTAATACCGCAACCCCAGCAATTATATACATACCAAGTGGGCCAAACCATCCCATAATAATAATACTAATAATATATGGGATTGCGCCAAATAATGCAGATTGCCATACGCTTAATGCCGCGCATACCAGCAGACCCACCACAAACATAAGTAAATATTTTATCGGATGCCAATACGTAAACTGCATGTACAATCCCCATCCCAAAAATACCACTAGCCCATAGCGGGCAATCCCAAAACAATAAACGAATAAAGTATTTAAGTTCGCCCCCGCTGTACCCGTGCCTTTCCCTGTTAGACATCCAACACATCCAATAACCATCAATATAATGATTAACCAGCGGAATAGTGGGCTTTCGTTCCTATAACTCATTTAAACACCTCCCTTCATTTTCTTATGAAAATAACTTTCTGTGGGCATATTCAGATAAAGTTTCTCCGCAATCCTGAGCACGCATTTTTAATTCTATTTTTTCGTCTGGAGTAAGGCGCATTCTTAAAAAATCTGACGCTGTCTCCCTAACCTTCTCAAGTCCATAAAATGGATATAAATTTTTAGGCATAGGCGCACCCATAAGTTTACGCGGATGCAAACCAGTATACGGTTTAAAATCTTTTTCTGTTATTACGCGAAATGGGTCAATGCTAATCGCTACTAGCCTATTCCCTTTATTGCGGGATACCCCCGCAAATTCTAAAATATATTCAGTGGGGAGTGATTTTACTCCCCATACATTGACAACCTTCAATTTTCCCACTCCCCCTCTAACACCTTAATTGTAGCGGCATATGCCGCAATCTTGCCCTTATAATACCGCGCCAGTTCCGGCATTGCCAAATCATTTTTCAGATAATCGGCAAGCCCCTGTGCTTTTATCATCTCTTTTTCAATTTGCCCGATCGCGTCAAGATTCAATGTCCACGTCCTCCTCTATCAATTCGTCTTTCATGATACGCAATGCTTGGGTTAACCCATCTAATACGGCCCGATAGTAATCTGCCAACCATCCCGCTGTAAATCTTTTAATGTCATTATCTGTTACTTGAATCAGATGTTCAATCCGGTTAATCGCGTTATCATTTATCAATGTCAATCACCGTTTCTTGTAATAGCATCCGCAATATAAATTTACGCGCGTCAATGGTTCCCTTCATGTAAGACCGCATAAACTCAGATTCCCATTTGTCAATATCCGTTTCATCAGATACAATGAGATGTTCTAATGTTTCAACCACCCTATAATTGATATACTTCATTTTTTTATTCCTCCCATTTAATAATATTTTTGGCTATCCTCATGTAATGCAATATTTTGAGCAGATATCTAATGTCAGTTATTATTCGTCCATCACCTCGCAATACGGCTCCGGCCATACACCATGGTACACATATCCTACCGACGGATGATACCCCGGCTTGACAATAACGTCCGCGTTTACCGCACATATTTTTTTATACAAGACTAAAGGCTCTGATATATAGGCTTCACGCGCAATGCGTATGCCGTTGTGGATCTGGTTAACCCATAGCCATTCGTTTCTTTCGTCTAAAGTTTCAAACCCATGTAAAATCACATGATCCTCTATATTGTTTATCTCCAACCCGCCGAGCTGTTCAAGCGCATAATACATAACACACATCCTTTATCAATATTGCAATTTGTTAAGGCTGTTTTGTTCAGCATTTCGCCCTATGCACTGGCCGGGCGCGGCCCGATTATATCCTACCGCCCCACTGGCTATTAAGCGGCGGCGGGGCGTTTTTATCACTTTTTTTGAGTTATTCCAATGGATTTTTGTATTTGTGGATTATTATCCTATATTCATTACCGGCTGTCGTGCTATAAATTGTTTCTGTGACAAAGTTATCGTCATTTTGTACTTTCAATTTGACGCCGGGGATTAACCTAATTGCATTTTGCACGGCGCGAGTGAATGAAACAACGTCATCCTTAATTTCCATTTTGTTCCTTCAGCATATCCACACTATATAAATTTGCTATTCTCTTTTGTTTACCGATTCCCAGTTCAGCCCAAAATTTCGTATTATATTGCTGGCGTTTGACCTTTGCCGGTTCCATTTCGGCACTAATTATTTTACACATTTTATCGCTGATCTTTTCGGCTATAGCCGTTACCATTTCTTGATGGTATCCGCACGGCTTTTTCACGCCTGTAAAATACGTGACTTTCATTTTTTTCATATTTATAACCTCTCTTTGTTTGTGGTATTGGAAGGGCTTTTCAGCCCTTCCTTATTCCTCGTCGTAATCCGATTCATTTAAATCGTGCTCGTATTTTTCATACAACCAAGCTTCGCGCCTTCTTAACCTGTCATACGGCGTCTCACCTGTATCCTCCATCCATGTAATATCATAACTTGTCATTTTGCAACCTCCCTTATTGTCTATCTAATATATTATATGCTAATTATATCAGCGTGTTACACATAATACAAATTAAACTTTGATTAAAAAAAGCGGCTTATAAATTTAAACCGCTTTTGATGACTGGCCAATAATTAATGACCATATGATAACCTGCATACCATAATGTAAATATAACCATATACCTAATAAGCGGCGCAATGAACGGAAGTTCACCTCTGATAATCCACCACAACCGGCTTGATGCTTTTTTTCTTTGATTGCAATTTACACAGGCCGTTGTCAGGTTAGATAAATTGTTTACCCCGCCCGAATACCAGCGATATTTCCAGCGCAACCAGCGGGATTCCTGAACGGCATGAATACTGTGGATATGATCAATCTGAATATTATTTTTATTAAGTAATAGCTTACCACAATAGGCACAAAAATACGGCCCTCTGTGCACTTTAAAATATTCATATCGGCAGTTATCAGCACGAACATACTTATAATTCATTTACCTTTGGTTCCCATAAAAAACAATTTATTCTAACATACTCATTTGTGGGTAAAACGCCGCATGTTTTCCTTTTGGCGCAATTATTACAGTTGTTTAATTTAGCGATATTATTTGTATTCTGTTTAAACCAACAACAGTTGCATGTACACCCGGCCCATAATTCTAGCCCAGATTTTACCTTTTGGGAATATTCTCCATCTATTGTCATAATTCCTCCTCCATGACAACTAATCTTTTATGATATGCTTTTAAAATCTTGTCACATGTACACAACATCGGAGATGTTTCATGATTAGCAATTCTATAAATTGTAGAAAAGCTAACCCCTGTCATAGCCGCAACGTCACGCAATGTTTGACCTGAATCTAATATCCTATTTAGAAATTTGTAAAAATCCATATCACCCCTCCAAACATTATTATATGCAAAAATGCAACAAATAATTACGCGAACATAGATTCCCTAATCTTTTTGACGGCCCTTAGCCTTATTTGACCGACATTAGATTTTGAGCATCCAAGTATAGCGGCGATTTCCTTTTCGCTCTTATCCTGAACATACATCATATTGATAACGTATTTATATTTTTCGCTTAAACATTCAATGGCCTTTGCTAACAAAATCTTGTCAATCCATTGGTCTGCGTTCTGTTTCGGATCTTCCGTTGATTCCAGTATGGATTGATACTCTCCAGATTCTGCGCCTATAGTATACTCGCTAACTTCATTCCCCCAGCGTTGTTCCTTGCGCAAATAAAGGATAATTTCATTTGTAATAAGCCGCGTTGCATAGGTTGAAAAATGGACGCTCTTTTCAAACTTGAACGTATTTATTGCATTTAATAAGCCTACATTACCGATTTGAACTAAATCTTCAAAGGTTGCGCTAATGCCGTTATATTCATATTTATGCGCAATCTTAGCAACCAACCTTTGATTGTGTTCAATGAATAAATCGCGAGCTTTTAAATCGCCCTTTTGCGCTTTATAAAGCAACGCGTTGTTTTCTTCCAATGATAGAACCTCCATGTATTTCATGTTTTCCCCTCCCACGGGATAATATATTATATTCTATGTATTAGAATAACATAGTGTTACATGAAATACAATTAGAAATAGATTAAAAATATAGCCGCCACGGGAGGTAGACGGCTATATAGGATTGCATTATGTCAAGCCTTGGGGGAGAGCGTATGCGCAATCCATACTTACATTATATTCTATTCAAATGCATATGTCCATTACATTTATTTTACCATATATTACATTTTATGTCATTTGATTTTGTTAGATAACGCATCAGCCCGGACTTGAAATCCCTTAACCATTATTTGACTATCCTTATCATAGGCATATTTCCTGCATTCATCAATAAACATGCGCATGTGCTCATATTCAGATTTTCCTATTACCCTATTCCCTTTTGTGTAATAGGTATCCGCGTCTGACATTTCATGTTCTATAAGCATATAATAATCGGATGCCCTTTTCCCTGCTATTGGCGGCTGATTTTGTATCAATTCAAATTGCGGTTCCGGTTGTGGAAATGATTCCTTTGATAATTCATTTTTTAATGTATAAAGAGCGGCCAATATAACGGCTCTGTCCTTTGTAGGTTCTTCAAACAATAGAATAGGTATTGTTTTATCAATAGATATTATCCAATCATCAGCGGTATACATTTTTCACCGCCTAAATACTGAGACGCTATATAAAATAGCCGCCAGTAGAATAGCAACTAACATGACCACAAGAAACAATGCCGCATTGCTTAAATACAAATCTCCAATATATGCCGCTGTCTCACTCATTTGTTCACCTTCTAAAAATCCCGCTGATTCTATATCGGCGGGATATCCTTGTATAAATGCTTTAATTTTTTACGGAACAAGTTTTGTATTTCTGTCTGCATCCCTATAACCTGTGCTGAATCATACTCCATAAAAGACAACTGATCTCCTATTTTAGATATAAAGGCGTATTCTTCCGCCACATCATTAATTATTTTTTGTATCAATCCATAATCTGACATATCGTTACTTTCGACAAGCGCCTTGCCGATTTGACTATATAGATTAAGTGTATCGGCTTCCCATTTAAGGTATTCACTGTAGGCAGATTGGAGAATATGCCATTTCTGATTAGACGATAATTGACTTTGTTTCCTGCCATTAATTAATGATTCTATTAAATTTATATCGTTTGTGGATTTGTCTTGCGGGATATATCCATACATAGTTATGATATGCCCTTTAACCTGACGTTTTGTATATCCTTCCTCAATATACTGATAATTATGTTGTTCAGCAAAACCGACAAGGGCCAAAAATAAAAATAAATCTCGGTTTTGCGAATGAAATATTAATGCGTTTGTTAGTCTATCGTCAGCCTGAATTAATAACTCAAGGCTCATTTTATCGCATTCCTACATTAACTCCGGTTCCAAGTATCCCGCGTTTTGCCTCATTTTCCGTTCGTGTTATTTCTAATGCCGCCCGCGCTTCATTCACTCCACGTAAATAATTTTCATTTGCTATGCGTTCTTGCTCTATCTTTTTAGCTTCGGCACGTCTGGCCGCATCATTAACCACTTCCGCTTCCGTTTCCATCTCCATACGTGGATTATCTGAGCGCATATCATTGGATGGGGTTGTTTTAGCTTCTCCACGAACAAAACGCCCTGTACGCCTACTTCTTTTAGGCAATCGACGTGCGGCTTCCATTCCTCCATCAGCTTCATACTCTTGCTCATATTCGTTCCCATTGGATCTATATTCCATTTCCTGACGGGCCGTTCTACGCGCTTCATCCCGTGCCGTTTCCATTATTTCTGCCAGCATTTCATCCATATTAACATTATCATAATCCGATCTGTATCCACGTCTGCCACGTTCGGTTCCCGGCATGCCCCTTCTCATTTTTGAAGGTTCATGATATTCCTGACCATCGTTTCTGTATTCATCATAACTATTTCTATATTCATTTTTTCTTAACTGTGGTAATGGCCCCGGAAAAATATTCTGCCATGAAAAGGGTTGCTGACTTCCAGACTTAAAGCCTATAGGCTGTTTACCGTCCCCGCCCATATATCGCTGTAATACGTCCTTTAACCCAGTGTCTTTTATTTCACACAACAAATTAAGAACCTCAGTAAATACAGCCCCTGCTGATAGATTGGCGATTGCCTGAGCATCCCGCATCTCCATTTTGCCGCCAGAACTTAACTTCGTTTCATACTCCGCGAGTTCACTTTCTAACCTTTTAATTAATTTTTTTAAATCTTCGATTGTTAAAACCTTCTTTCGTGCATATAATATAAAAGGCGGGCAAATACCCGCCCTTTATTTTTTATTTACCAAATAACGCGCCTATTCATGCATCCACAATTCGGAAGATTGGCAATAACTAACTGACCATTGTTAGATGACTTAACAGGAATCCTTGTCAAATCTCCACACGTACGCGGTGTCTGTGTCCATGCCGCTATATTACTACCCATTGCAGTATTGATATTGAAACAACGCACAGGAATTACGACCCAGATTTCTTTATCGATAAGTGCCCCGCAATCAAATACCAGTATTTCAATCGTCGTACTGCAATCTGCCATCGTCATATTGCTAATAATCCTAAACTCAAAATGACGCGGCGGCTTGCATTCGCAATCATCATGCCCATGATCTACTAATCCTTCAACAGACTGATCTTGCGGCGCAAGTTCTATCAGAGGATTAGTATCAAATCTAATACCATCCCGTGTAAACATATGACAGTTTTGACGCAAAACAGATTCTATGTTTGCCGTGGAAAAGGCGAACGTATGTTGATTACCGTCTTTCAACAGTGCATAAACAGGAAAATTACCGCTAACAACGTTGATAGAATCTGATGGAATCTCCAAAATAAAATTCCGATTCATTCTAAAACCGTCAACATCGCCTATAAGGAAAAGACTATTCTGCACTCCCTCAATTTGTGCAACGCGTTCTATTGTTATGACTTTAGGCGGCTCGCAAGGCATAGGGAACTTATGCGTGACTGTACTGCAAATAAATCCATGTCCACAATCGCATTCCCTACCAACCGTCGCTCGACCCGCTGTAAATCCACAACCAATAGCACGTTGGACGTTATCTGCCGCCCTCATTGGGAAAAAACCATCAATCATTAATAAGCTCCTCTTAATTTATATTAAGCGGAGAGCATAGACCCCCGGCAGGTCTAATGTCTCGACGCTTATGTCAAATTGCGCCCGGAACGCAATTAAACATCAATTTCTAACAATACCCCGGCGCGGCGTATCCGTTTGACCCACAATATTGCGCAACCGGCATATAAGGATGACCATATTCAGGGATATAAGCGGGTCTTGGAATTTTCATCCGCTCTTCCGCAAGCTTTTCTTTTAACATGTCTATTTCTGACCTATTCAGTCTATCTTCTATCTTGCGAAATCCCTCGGATTGCGCGAATAACAATTCTTTAGTATTCTGCAATGCTAAAATAGCGGAATCCTTAAATCCTAATCCAGTATCATACCTGACCTGATCCGTTAAGCGTGCCTGATCATAGAACCCTTTATCTGTGGCCGTGCGATTTTCATAAAAATACCGCGCATTATCCATGGATTGAGTATAGGCATTGTCTTTTATTTCTGTACGTGTTTGTGCAAACTCGCGCATCATATCTCTTTCGACATCCCATATATGCGCCGTTGAATTAAAATTACACGGGTCACAACATGAGCCGCATCCCTTTTGTTGGTTATTCATTGCGCCAACCGCCAACGCTGGCGCAAGTGCGTTCATGGGATTGTCGTTGTATTCTTTATGGCGTGACTCATCCCTTCGCCATATGAGGATTAACGCAAAAAACACTATAACAATGGCGAAAATCCATATGCCTGACCCCCAAATATTGCGGTCATCTCCCTGCCCACCTGTAGCTGTTAATACGTTTGGTAATCCTCCAGTATTTTCATAGACCATTCATTTCACCTCTTTTGTAATTAAGTTAATTTATAATAGCCAATGGTAAACATTGACAAATTATCCAGACCGGCATATAATATTAGTGTCGGGCTTTCGTTCTCCGGCCTCCTTATGGTTCACCCGCTTGGATATTGGGCTTATTCAAGCGGGTCTTTAATTGCCTTCATGATAAAACTTGGGGTCTTTATCCTCTTCATATTTCTTTTTTAAACGTTCATATTCTTTTCGCTCTTTATCATCGCCGTCAGATTCTTTTTCTTTGCCTTCCATTTCTTGTTTTTGGAAATCCTTTAAACCTTTAACATCATCATCATCAAGTAATTCCTGCACCTTTTTCAGTTTGGGCTTGGATAGCGTTGATAATCCTATAATAATTGTCCCTAACCCTAAAACTGCTAATGGCTTGATAAGCTTTTCTAACATTTCATCTTGTTCTTTACCCATTATTTGACCTCCAATACTTTCATTCTTTTCCCAACTACATCCCAACAAATAGACTTTATAAAATTCAAAACATACAAATTCTGATTAGCGGGATAATCTATCATATAACTATGCTCATAACAATCCATAACTATTAATGGATACATCCCCACAATCAAACCGCTATCATGTGCATCCAGTAGAATATTTTGTAATGCGCAAGTCTTTAATTCATATGCCGCTATGCACCATCCACGGGCCGCTTGCCCTGTAGATAAAAAATCATTACACCAATTTTCATAACTTCCAAAACAATCCTGCGCTAGTTTGACGTATGCCTTATCTGGTTCATGCTTATCACGACAAGCGTTGCGGAAAAATGATTCATGCAATAACACACTACTCAAGTTATAACTTAATTCTTTCTTTAATCCCCTATAATGTGAGTAATTTTTATTAGCTTTTTCTGGCTTGCTATCCTGAGATAATTCGCTTAATATCTCATTTGCTTTATCAACATATCCTACATATAACTTATAATGAGCCTGAAACGCTCTATCGCTAACGAACGAAACATTATGACTATATGTAATGGCCTTTACCATCATTTATCACCGATAAAAAATTTTAAAATAGTATTTAAATTTCCCGTTTCTTTCAGAATATGTTCAGCATGGGGAATAATATCGTCTGGTTTTTTTTGTTTAAAAGATTGCCATATTTGATTATCCTTTAACGCGCCGTCCCATCCTCTACTTTTCGCTATTTGTTCTAAACCGGCCATTACTGCCCCGACTGACTTTTCGGACTGGCCTATCTTCATTGCTTGATTCATTATTTGCCCGGCTTCGGGCATTTTGCCGGTTATCCACTTCCAAACGTTCGCCATCAATGGCTGAGGTATTAGCGGCATCCGATATCATCTCTTTTACTTCACATAGTAAATTTTCCAAATCATTAAGCTGTTCCTGCATTCTATCAATGCGCGGCGTTAATATGTTCTGCTCATTAGATTGTTCTTGTTTATTAGATTGCTCTATTTCAACTTTTCTATATATTTCTTTAAACGTGGCGGGAATATTAGCATCAAATCTTTTAACGTAAAATGCGTTATTCTTTTCGTCATAAAAATATTGTTTATTGCCCTTCCAGTCAGGCAAATAATTCCAAGCATCATCTTCCGATTTGACAATAATAAATTGATTGCTTTGTTCTGTTGGTTGTTGTGGAACCGTATAGCCGGGGCCGTTATCCGCCGTTGGCTGTCCATATGGCCCATAAGAAATAGGCGTAACCTGTTGTTGTAAGTTAGCGTATCTTTGTTCAATCTCTTTCAGTCTATCCTCTATCCGCTGGATATACGGCGGTTGTGGGTATACTGGTTGATATGGATATGGCGGCGGATAATAGCCGTAATTGCTCATACGTTCACTCCCCGCAATTATCGTAACAATAAAAAAATGGCGTGTCATTGGTTTTTACGCCAATAGCACGCCATTAAAATGCCTTATTTATGTCATATTAAATTTGTATCCCGGATTGTTTAATTTTTGTTTTGATTTTAGACAATCTACGATTGTACGTACGCAATGAGATATTAAGAGCGGATGCATATTGCTTATTCTTCCACTCTTTACCATATTCCCTATTAATGGCAATAATAGCCAATTCTTCCCTCGTAAAACCACAAATCACATACAATATATCCCATTCGCACGGACGTGCTATGTCCGCTAAATTCATATAGCAATCCTTAATCTTTAGTATTTAATTTTTAGTGTTCTAATACTGGCATTTGTGGGATTGCATTATCGGGGGCCGCTTTTATTAAAATCCTTTGCAACTCTAATATATAAAGTTGTAAAGTTTTAAAATCTTTATCGTATGACCCTAGCTTTGTCTCAAGCGAAACAATTTTAGTTTCGCATTTATTCGCAAGATCCTGCCATGCCTGTATCCTGTCATCTATATTCTTGTTCCGTGCTTCATTTTGCTGATTCTTTTGATTTACCCACAATGTTACTAAGCCGGTCAAAACCCCGGAAGTAATGATCCCCCCAATCGACGTGCCTAAGAAATCAAGCATCCCATCCATCTCCAGTCAATGCGTTACGTCTTATATGGGACAAGTTTAATCTCCATATGAATATAATCAGCAAATTTAAACTCATTGCGATACTTATATATGACCTATTCCAGAAAACGGAAAGATGCATAAAAGCATATATCAATTTTCCTATTACAATTGACAAATGAATAATTGTATTAACAATTAAAACTAAATTGTCTTTATCCTTAGTGACGATTAATAAAAATGCTATGCCAATAGCGGCCCCACTTACACCCGCAAAAAATAAACCAAATTTATCAGTAATATCTTTTGTAAGTATGAGCGCATAAACGTATCGTAAATATGCCGTATAAAACATAATAGTAAACAAATACACGCAATACATAAACCGTTCATTTAACTTTTTAATGTTTCTATAAAACTCTACCATCGCTGTCAATCCTTATGTCTTAGTCTGTGTTGATTCCCCCGTCATCATATCGGTATTATTTTGCATATTACAAATATCAATTTTTGATTCAGATAATACATACACAACTAAAGAGCCTATGCCCGATATTATCAGACACACCTTAGCAATATCTGATTCCCCTACATTAAATGCCGTCAGCAATGAAGTAATCCAAGCCGCCAAACTGACCCACAACTTACGGCTTGTTATCTTCGATATGAGAATATCTTTACTTGTCATGAAATTCACACTTTCGTTACAAAATCCAATGAAATCCACCCGGCCCCGCTTTTCAGCCATCCCCAACCCTTGGCAGACCCTACGCCGGTTTTACAATCTAGTATGGTATAAAAACCTTTATCTTTGATAACATCAATAATAGGGTAGTTAGTTCCTGCGCCATTTCTTATATTTAGAATATCATTAACCTTTACCACGCCATATATTTCATTCGGCAATGTAGCTCCGTGTAGTTTGTTATTAACTAATCTACATAACTCAGGCAATTTGCCTTTTAAATAAGGCCCCGGGCAAATTTTCTGTTTAAACATATCATGTGTAGTCAATGTGCCTGTCGTTGTGCCATCAAATACCAGACTATTTATATTATTCCGTTTGCAGATATCAACGCATAAATCGACTAACGTTGAAAAAGCCTTATCGCTGACCGGCCAATCCGGCCCGCCGCCGTTATTAGATACTTCAATAGTAATTGCCTTATTATCATTATCCGCACTGGACGAACACCACGATCTGTTTTTCTCTTCCACAAACATACCGACGCGGCCATCCGTACCAATCCCGTATTGGCTTGACGCTTGCGTAGTTGTTTGCGCAAACCACGCCCCCAATGATTCAACGCTGATATTCCCCGCCGTATGATGAACTGTAATCTTAGATATGCTATTATTGCGGGGATTTGTGCTATTAGGGCTGATTCTTGTATATGATACTAAACTACTATTTCCCGTCATTATCACCCCTGATGTTAATATTTAGTTTCCATTTAGTATTATAACGTATTTTATTGGCTTTTGTTCCCTTGTCTTGAATTTGTTATGTTATCTTGTTTGGTTTGTATTTTTTAAATAGATTTGATGCCTTTTCAGGATTTAATAATCCAAGATGTTCTTTTGCAACCTCATAATCCTGATTATTATATGATACAATAATTCCTACGCTATACCACAACCCCGGCTCCCATGCGTTTCCGCTGACGGCTTTAGTTATGCCTGCGCTCCCAAGTGTAGTAACATCATCCTCAGTGATACTGACGCTAACCCCGGCCCCATAAAGGGCAAATTTCTTAATTGCATCATATTCACTTTTAAACTTTTTGGCTTTTTCTGTATATGTCATATTTTACACCTCAGTCCCTAACAATATATCCAGCGCCGTTGATAAATCATTTACCTGTTCTTGTATTGTAGGCAGTTGTGGTAATGCATTGTACGCATCCTCCATTGCCTGTTGTTCTGCCGCCTGTTGTTCTTTTATTTTTTGCCAATAGCCCATGATTTCAGGTGTCCACAATGCAGACGCGCCGTTTTGAATATCTATTGGCAAATCGGATAAATCGTCCCCCGGCGCGTATGCCCGTCTGTGGTTATATCCCTTCTCATCTATTGTCAACAAGCTAAATGTTCCCGTTTCCTTATCAATAGAATCTATAATATATTCCATATCTAACCTCCTTTTATGCTACCTGATAACAAGCTGAACCGTTAATAGTAACTGCTGTCGTAAAAGGATTGCCTGTCGGCATATCAGTTGTTGAACTTACCACACTTGCACCCCGGCGCAAACCAACATATGAAGCATTTAAACTTATATATGCGTCTGCGGGCATATTGACCCATCCTGATACGTTTGATATATCCATTGTACCATATGATTGAGACGCAAACGGCAGACCCATAATACGCGCCCCGCCGCTTGGGGCTGTAGTCATTCCTGTTATTTTCATAGTAAAACTAACAAAACACATACGCCCTAATTTAACATAATAGCCGAACGTCAACGTAGTGTCATAAACAAATGCACCTACAGTAACCATTCCCGCAAACGTCGGTGTCCACGTACCTGCCAGTGAAAAGTTATGTTCGCCCCATATTCTATAATCTGTCTTTGTAAAGGTTGCGTCTGCCGTCGTACTAGTACCCGGCGCAATATTCCAATACAATAAATCAGATGATGCGTAATTCATAGTCAAACCACGAGCGCCATAAGTTGACGTGCTAATATAATGCATAGCATTCGCATTATCACTATACGCATTAAACGCCCAGCTTATATTTGCGTATGGATCACATACTGACAGTGCATTTTGATTGCCTATTTGCAATACTGATTTA